>ERZ842401.661-NODE-661-length-50581-cov-10.587104_pt1 | contig 50581 bp, 53 predicted proteins | sample MGYA00521270_ERZ842401 | MGnify/ENA primary metagenome ERZ842401 (study PRJEB31892, sample SAMEA3878208) | bioreactor metagenome | biome: Moose rumen | place: Sweden | collected 2011-10 | study: EMG produced TPA metagenomics assembly of the PRJEB12797 data set... | reverse complement strand
TTTCGACTGCAAAATTACTGCCGCCAAACAAATCCTAAAATATGCACTTTAATGGAGGGTTACGTTAATCCGACGGTGGAATAGTTGTTGGTCGGTCAAGCCATCCTGCCGGACGGCTTGGAGAATCTGAGAGGTGCGGTGGCATGCCTCTTTCCAACGGTTGTGGTGCTTCAACTCTTCGCCTTTCGGTGGGTCTTTCTTGAAATCACGAGGGTGGTTGACGGCGTATATGGAGTTCTATGTTTGAAAAGTGGGGACTTCTCAAACTCGCGCGCCGCACTTACTCCTCACTCAAGCCACAGGCTTTCGCTCGGTGCGGCTGTTTCGCTTCACTTGCTTGCCTTCAAAGATGACTCTGCCGCGTTCGTCTCTGTATTTCTTTTGGCGGCTGATAATGCCGTGCTTTTCAATTGCTCCGTGAATCTCATCAAACGGAATATGTAGTTTGACTTCTTCCATGCCGTTTGTCCCTTATGTTGTCCTGGCCGGTGGCATTCTTGCCGCAGTTGCCTCCGTCCGTTAGCACGCCATCTGATGCCGATTGATAGCAACGTTTGTTAGGTCGGATAGTATCCGACATCAGCTCTGCCGAGAAGGTTACGTACATTTCAAGCGTATATCCTTCGTCATCTGCGCAGGTCGTCAGACCTGCGTTCTTTATTCTTGGCAGTTTCAGTTGCTTGCCAAATGCCGCTTTTCTTCCCTTCTCGGCAACTCCGATTTGCCACTCCTTTCTTCGTTAATTTCGCCCTAATTCAATTCGGTCAATTGCCTCCACTGAAAAGCAAACATACGATAGAGACGATATTCTCCACCATCTCTCATTGTACACCCAAAAAACTCCCCCTCATTCTCACCACCAAAAATCAAGAAAAATCAAGAAATCTTTTGTAATTCCCGAAAAAAGTCGTACATTTGCACCCAAATACACAACAATACTAACTACTCTAATCTTTTTGCCTATGGTATAATAACCATCGCATGACATAAACATACATAAGCGTTTGCGTATTTAGGACATTATCAATCTACCACAAATTTGATGCTCTTCCGAAAATATGGCAAAACGCTCGCACGTAAGTGTGAGCATTTCTGCATATATTGGAGAGCAAGGGTGTGGTAGCCCGATAATGCCAATATAAAGTGAATCAGCAAAAAAGCAGAACTTGTTCACACTTTTTCTATGCCGGCAAAGCCTGCACAAAGCCAATAAAGTAGGCTGCACCAAGCAGACCGAAACGATTTGCATACAAAGCAAAAATACGCAAGCGGTTATAAATAAAGAATATAAATCTCAAAATATAACTGCTTATGAAACGACCAATCTCTTTCATTCTCACACTGCTCATTGCTATAACGGCAATGGCAGAAACCTCTCTCATCATCAAGCCGTTGATAGGCGAAGAGCAAGCCAAGGCACTTGCAGAAATCGGATATGTCAAACTGACAGAAGATTCCATCTTTGTCTTTTCACACACCGACTATCTATTCAGCAAAGCCGCTATCAAAGACATCCGCCATATCCGTTATGGCGAGCAGTCAGAAACGCCCACTGGGGACGCAGACGGCTCATCTGCGATAAGCAGTACCATCTACATCTATCCCAATCCCACACATGATATGCTCATTATCAGCAATGCCAATGCTGACAATGCGTATATCTTAGACCTCAATGGTCGCCTGCTGCAAACAGCCGCATTGCAAGACGGTAATGCCTCTGTTAATGTCAGTTCACTTCCCAACGGCGAGTATCTGATATTGCTTAATACTCAAACATTCAAATTCATAAAACAATAACAATCATGAAAAAGCACATTCTTACTCTTGCCGTGGCATTATGCACACTTTTTGCCACCGCCCAAACCAACCAATACTTTTACAACAAAAGTAACCTGATGTTCGGTGTGGGAATAGCACAAACTGATAGTGCGATATTTGGAAATATTGAAGGTCTTGACACTCTTGCCATACAGTTGAGGAACATCTCATATAACCTGATATACGATACTATATATGGCACAATACATGATACGATTGTTATCACAGATTGTGACACAAACTCGCAACTGCTTACAAATCATCCGTCTCTAACGAAACAGATTCAGCAAAATGATAGTGGAAAAGGGCAACAGGAAATAGTCGAACCAATCAACAACGATATCTTGTATCTTTTTGTGCCAATGAAATCGGTAATGACCATACATGACACCGTATATATCTACACGCATGACACCACCTACATATATGACTGCCCAAAACATAAAGATGGTGGCATCGAAGGCGAGTTTTCTATCAGTCCATCCATCAAAGTGCGATTCGCACAAGGCAATCTGCAATATCAAGCATCTACACACACTTGGCGATTCGCAGAAAACCAATGGGATATAGTTGGAGACTCTCTCATAGGTGATGTCTATGAGAACGGAGAGAAATGCAACAACTATCTTATCAGCGACACCTATTCTGGTTGGATAGATTTATTTGGTTGGGGAACAGGGAATAAACCCACGCAATATAAATTAGATGCTAATTACAACACCTTTGTTGATTGGGGAATGAACACGATTTCCAATTCTACCGATAATGTTATTTGGCGAACACCTACCGCAAACGATTTAAATTATTTACTATATGGGCGAAATAATGCCTCTTCACTATATGGCTTATGTCGCATAAACAATCACTTTGGTTTTGTCCTGCTGCCTGATGATTGGAATGCCGGGGTAATACAAAGCAGTTACTCTATTGAAGAATGGGAAGACATGGAACAACAAGGTGCCGTGTTCCTTCCGGCAGGAGATAGCAGAATCGCACAAGGACTTGATAAATGGAGTGTCGGAGGTTATTATTGGACTTCAACCACCATTTCCGACACTTATGTTGCTACTGCTTTAAGGATTTGGAATAAAGACTATTATTCACCTCATGTTGATATTAACAATTATGATATTCGCTCATACGGGCGTTTCGTGCGGTTGATTAGTGAAATAGAGATAACTGATGATTGTCCTTCTTCATTTGCCAAGATGGAAAATGACACTATTTTTGAGGGAGAAATGAAAGAATGGCAGGGACGGCAACTGTCTGAAACAGGATTATATTCTGATTCGCTGAAAAATATGTTTGGTTGTGATAGTATTCTAATTCTAAATCTTGTTGTAGAACCCGAACCAATTATACTACCCGAGGGAACATTGATTGGCGAGTTCTCCGTCAGTCCCATCAAGAAAGTCCGCTTTTCACAAGGTAACATACAATACCAAGCCTCAACTGACACTTGGCGTTTCGCAGAGAAACAGTGGGATATGGTTGGTATGGGTTATGGTCAGACGGAGGAAAACTTCTCTTCTTGCTATATAGGTGGTACTGTAGCGAATAGTGACAACCGTCAGATTAGTGCTACCTACACAGGTTGGATAGACTTATTCGGTTGGGGCACGGGCAATAATCCCACGAACGCAAGCACCAGTAATAGCGATTATTCGACTTTTACCGATTGGGGTGTGAATCCGATTAGCAATGGCGGTAACCAAGCCAATCTATGGCGCACTTTGACCAAAGATGAGTGGGGATATTTATTTAATACCCGTGCGAATGCGAGCAGCAAGTATGGCGTGGGTATGGTGAATGGAGTTAATGGAATGATTTTATTGCCGGATGAGTTCACTTTGCCCTCCGGTTTATCGTTCACAAGTGGAGCATATAGTGATGTTGGTTGGCAGTATTATAAAGAGGTGAACGAATACACCACTGTTGAGTGGTCGAAGATGGAATCTGCCGGTGCTGTCTTCTTTCCTGCTGCGGGCGATCGCCGCAGTTCGAGTATCAACGGCGTTGGCAGCGACGGCAACTATTGGTCGTCCACTCCTAACGGAAAGAGCTACGCGTACCGCTGGAACTTCTACTCGTACGGCTGGATTCGGTACGGCGACAACCGCTACTACGGGCTCAGCGTCCGCCTCGTTCAAGATATCGAATAATTACAAAATAACGGAACAACGCCGAAAATCCGAACAAAGAGTAGGCAAAAAAAATTATCAACGATGAAAAAAAATATCTATCTTATGTTAGTGGCATTGGTCGCTACTGCAATGTTTACATCTTGTGGGAATGAACCCGAAAACGGTGTTAATGTAACTGTATCTCAACTTATTGGCTCGTGGTGTATTCCTGCTGATGATGCTGGTAATGCTGTTGATTGGTATTGGGAATTAACTGATAAAGGTATCCTCAATTACTACGAACCAACTGATTATGTTTATGGCGAAGAAGATTATGATTATGAAAAGGGGGAATGGTATGAGAGTGTGCCAACACAACATTCAAAAGCCGTATATAAAGATGGTTATGTTTATAACGGACCGGAAACAGAGTGGACGAAGCAAATGTCTGGTCAGTATGTGTTTGACGAAGAAGAACAAGTCTTGTATTTCAGTGGTTTCCGCGTTGGCACATTGAAAAGAATCAGCAAAGACCAAATTGAGTTCCATGATGAGAGTGATTGGCTACAAGACGGTGTTTGCTATCGTATTAAAGGATTTAAGTAATTGATAGTATGAAAACACATATCACGAAAAAAGTATAATTCCTATCGAAGAATAAAAGATTATGAAAAGGTATATTTATTTGATAATGTTGGCTATAAGCATCCCAACATTTGCAGAGAAAGTGAATGGTATTTACTATATGTTCGACAGTTGGAGTTCAGACCATCCTTTCGCATGGGTGTCGGAACCTATGTCATCGGGCAGTAATACAGGCTACAACGGCGATTTTGTAATTCCTGATTCTGTCACCTACAACAAAATAACCTATCCCGTTGAGGGTATCCGCAGTGAGGCTTTCCGCAGATATTCAGGCACAGGCATTACAAGTATAACCATACCGAAAACAATGAAACACATTGAAGAATGGGCTTTTGATAGTAATTCCTGTCCAAATTTAACAAAGGTGATTATATCAGACTTGAGTGCGTGGTGTGGGATTTCATTTAACGGAAACAATGCTAATCCGTTGTGTGTGGCAGATAGCTTGATGTTGGCAGATAGTTTGCTAACAGATATTATCATTCCTGAAGATGTTACAACATTGGTAAATGGTACTTTTAGAGGATACAAAAAACTGACTTCCGTTATACTCCACGACAATGTAAAAACCATAGGTAGTTATGCCTTTGCGGAATGTACTAACCTATCATCAGCAAGTCTTAATGAAGGATGTATTACGATAGGAGAATCCGCTTTTAGTGGTTGTGCTTTTGATAACCTTACATTGCCATTGAGTGTAGAAACATTGGGAAAGGGGGCTTTTGCTTCTTGCCAAAATCTCACGGAGTTTATTCTTACAGAGAACATAAAAACAATCGGTTACACCTTGTTTTTGGGCTGCAACAACATACAACGGATAGTATATAATGTAAAACAATGTGAGAATTTATTAGGAACCCCATTTTATAATATGCCTGCTTTGACAGACTTTCAGTTCGGAGATGTTGTTGAGAATATACCTGATAATCTATGTAATGGACTGAAAAGAATCCGATCTGTCACCATTCCTAAAAATACTATATACATCGGCACAAAAGCGTTTTATCAGTGTGATAGTCTGCAAAATATAGTCATCCCTGATAATGTTGAGGAAATGGGGCAATCGGCTTTTGAAAATTGTGTCCAATTGGAGAGTGTCAGCATTGGCAATGGGCTGACTATAGTGCCCGAAAATGCCTTTAAGAACTGTACTGCGTTAAAATCATTGACATTAGGCAATGGTGTAAAGACATTGAAAGCAAATGCTTTCTATGGTTGTGAAGACTTAATGGAAATCAATAATTATCGCACTACACCGGGTGTTATTTACAGTACAACTTTTGATGGGGTGGATAAATTCAACTGCAACCTGCAAGTACCCGAACAATCACTTGATTTATACTGCAATGCAAGTGGTTGGATGGAGTTTTATTCTATTCGCAAACTGAATCAAGCAACACAAGTAGCAACTCCCGATGAATCAGTAGTTGTCAATTCAGGTACGGATAATGCCACTATCACATGGTTAGGTGTTGAACATGCCATATCATACCAGTTCGTAATCAGAGACATGTTTGGAAGACCTATTTGCACCCTTATATTCAATCTCTCAGGGCAACTGACAGGCATCCGCTTTGCACCTCAACGAAACCACACAGAGATGAACGGCTTGCAATTTACGGTAACAGGGCTCGAAAGTAATTCTGAATATAGTTATGACATCACTGCTTTAGACGAGGATGAAACACCTCTTGAGCAATACACAGGCACATTCAAAACTAAAGCGGATGCACCTACTTATATTGAAGGAATCATGGGAATTAGTATAGTAGGCACTCATCAAAAACTTCTGCTTAATGGGCAGGTAATCATTCTTACACCTGATGGTAGAAAATACAACACACAAGGCATTCAACTAAACTAACAAATCGTTAAATCGTTCAAATCATTCAAATCGTTAAATCGTTCAAATGTATTCACAACTAAAGGCCTATAACCAACACGTTATAGGTCTTTAGTATCGCCTTATAGGTCTTTAGTATACTACTCTGCATCCCGCCTCCGCTTTATTCTCTGCTCAATTCTCCGTTTTATTTTCTGCTCTATCCTCGTCTTTATTCTCTGCTTTATTCTCGTCTTTATTCTCGTCTTTATACCTCGGCACATTCAATGTGCCGAACCTCCCCCCCTCTATGCATCATCAAACCCAACATTCGCCCCCCCCGCCTCATCAAACTCAACATTCGCATATCAGTATCCGTCCATATATATCGGCGGATGTCATCCGCCGACCCTGTAGCCATTATCCCCTTATCCCACCATCTGCCGTCCATTGAACCATTAGCCCCTCGTTCCACCATCTGCCGCCCATTGAGCCATTATCCCCTTTGTCCCACCATCCGCCACCCTGTTCCGCCCACACCCTAAAATATCTATTTCTTCTATTATTGCGCTGCGGTCTATGCTCTCTATATTGTCTATCGTGTACCGCTTTGTTTCTTCTTGTTGCATTCTATTGAATTGGTCTTCAGTCAGCACCCATTACGCAGCATACTATGCCGCCCGTGCGTTATTTTGCCTTCCCTTTCTTCTTTTACGCGGGATATTATCCCGCCGTATATTCTTCGTCATCTGCGCAGGTCATCAGACCTGCGTAAGATGTCGGAGAACCCCGAAGAAGTAACCGTCCTTGTCAATCACGCACGCCCTGACACGCGCCGCCTGATGATAGAAAAGGGCATCTGTTACCTCCGTGCAGGCGAATCGGAAGGCTCCTTACAAGTAACACCCGGTTTTGAGCGTATGCGTTATATTCTCCTGCATACCAACGGCGACAATGCCCAACTTTTCCGCATACGAAAAGGCAAAAAAGGCTCATTTCAGATATGGACGAAGCAAACGCTCGAACAACACGGTTTTCATCCCGAACACGCTGCTTATTATATCGTTGTGCCTTTTGACAACACACCTGTTCCCTTCCCTAAGCACCCTCAACTCCGCCAACGCATCAACACCTACCGCGCCCGCCTCCGCCCACTCTCCGACTTCATCGGACTGAAATAACTATAATACCTATGAATAATATTAATTCACTACAGCAATTAAATGAAACCGCTAATTCAATAACTCGAATTATCATAGATGAATCTTCTCAAAAATAGGTATATCTGATTGATGAGTTAGGCGAGCGGCTTTATACTAAGATGACGGAGTTGGTTATTCCGCAAATACAAGAGGCTATCAATAACATATCTCGTCAAGATTGCATTGATTATGTCTATAACCTGACTATCAATCGCACCTACGATGGCTATTGTACTATGAATAAATCAGTAGGTCTATCTTAAATCGGCAAAGATAATCCAGTCGGGAGCATGGTAAGATAGAACACCTATGGTTATGATACAACATATTATCAGTACAATCCATAATCGCCAATGGCATTGCACAAACTGCGTTGTCCGCCAGCGTTTTGCAAGATGTATAGCACCAATCATACAGGCGATGTAAATAATAATATCCAATACTAATATTTCATGCCTTACAAACACCCAATAAGCAAAAAATGCTATGACAATAATCGGCATAACGACTAATCCTGCAAGGACAGGTGCTCCTATTTCGCGTATGTCGCGGCGGCTGATAGTGAGATAGAAACTCAACAGAAGCATGGGATAAAAGACCATTTTCATGTGAGCCATCACACTCTCTGAAACAGGAAAAATATACCCTAAAAAATGGTTGAAGAACGGCACATAATGTACAAAATGCATGCCTGTTCCAAATGTTATTATCAGTATTGCTGATATGATTGTTTCTTTGCGAGACATAGAATTACGATTTATCTAAAAATAATGTGTTTCTAAAGAATGTTTGATTTCAGCCTAAATTAAATATCATCGTTCAGTGTTTTCTCCGTTTTTGTCCCATGCGGTCATAGTGATTCCACATCTCCCAAATAAGTATTTCTTTTTTCTGTTCGTCAATCTGATACACCAATCTATGCTTGGCATTGATGCGCCGAATATAGAAAATGTCGCCGTCGTCAACCTTTTCTAATCCGCCGCCGGTATTGGCATACGGGTCGCGCCGAATCTCATCCACGATAGCCATAGCAGTCTCTCCGTACGGACTACGAAGTACTTTTGTTCGGTCTTTTTCGCCGCCTTTGGTGTAGAGAATTGAGTACATAAAACTTATTTTTCAAATTTCTTGCGGTGCTTTATAATGGTGGTCAGGTTCTTGCTTGCCCACTCGGTCAATTCCTGCACAATAGGCACTAACTCTTCGCCTATAGGCGTGAGACTGTACTCCACACGCGGCGGAATCTCCGGATAGACCTTGCGCAACACAAGGTCGTCGGCTTCTAAGGTGCGGAGGGTAGAAGATAATACGCGTGTACTTAAATCAGGTATTGCTCTGTTGAGTTCATTGAAGCGGATTGTGCCGTGCTCGTAGATGGTAAGCAGCACCAAAAAGCCCCACTTGTTGCCAAAACGCGCAATCACGTTCCGCATAGGGCACATCTCAAACATTGAGTTTTGTGTTTCTTTCTTTTTCATTGTAATATGTGATTTTGCCGCAAAGTTACGTTAATATACTGAATTACACAACACTTTATAAAAAAAAGTAACTTTTTTATCAAAAGATATACAATGAAATGCAAGTAATTGCAAAAATGGCGGAATATGTTACTTACTAATCTATTTTATAGTTCTTGTATATGTAAAATTATATTGTTAACTTTGCAGTCGGTTTTTCGAGTTGTGAAGAACATTATTTATTAACTTCAAAAATAATAAACATTAATGAAAAAACTTACTTTATTTATTTGTGCGCTTATAATTGCTTTTGGCGCAAATGCAGGTCAACAACCCAGAATGCTAAAATCACTCAATGACGCTCGTGGTATTCGTACAGAACGTAGTCAAGTGCGTGTCAAACATTTCAGAGGATTTCAGAAACAAAACAATGTTCTGAAAGCACCGCAAGCCATTACAGAAATATTCACCGTGGATGTGGCAAGTGTGGATTTTGACTTTGATCCGGTATATGGTGAAGTGACGTATAAGATTTTTAATATCGACAGCACCAAAGTTTTCAAATTCGACATAGTGGTTGCTGATGGTTTGAGCGATGTGGAATCCGGTGTAACATACACACTGGAAGATATGTATGCATACTATTGCTATTGGGAGAACCCGAACAATCCGATGGAATATGGAGATTTCACCGCCGCATCATTCACCAAGACTGTTGCAACTGACGGTTCTTACATTTTGGTAGCTTCAGCTACGGACAACAATGGTGACACTTACAATATCAATTATGAAGGTTCAGCATACGTACCGCAGACATACGCAATCACTATAGGCAGCATATCTTCCTTCTTTTATGCGGAGACTCATGAGGCATATTACCAACTATTAGATGCAGACAACCAATATGCTTTCTATTTCGACATTTATGTAGACGAGAATCTGACAGATGTAGAGTCCGGCAAGACTTACACCATGGAAGATATGTCTTCATATAGTACATACGGCTACCGTTACTCCGATTACAGTAATCTCAATTTTGCTTCCGCATCGTTTGTAAAGACAGTAAGTGAAGACGGCGCATTTACTATCTCTGCCTCTGTTACAACAGCCAAAGGAGACACTTATAATCTCACCTATGTACAGGGCGCACCGACAGTTCGCGAAGAGTCACTCACGTTGAATGGCACGTTTATGCAAAACGATGATATGTGGATGTTGAGTGCAGCTGACGAGGATACTACAGTGTATGTGTCATTAGTTGTTTATGAGGCATTTGAGGCAGGCACATATACTGAAAATGAGTTATACGGTTACTACTCGTTCATCGCTACTTTCGGTGCCGATACAACATATTTCAATCTGGTAGAAGCATCGATAGTCGTTGCTGCCAACGAAGATACCTATACGGCTACAGGAACCATGCTGGTTGCCAACGCGAAAGACCCGACCGACCAAGTACTCTATACACTGAATCTGACTGCAACGGAAGTTGAAGTACCGCAAGCCGGGGACGATAGTATGTACCCCAAAGAGACAGAAACAGACTTTAACCAGGCTTTTGCTTCATACGACATAGATGATTCCTACTTGGAGAAGTACGGAAGTGTGTATATTGAGGCACTAAATGAGGACATGTATTATATAGTATTGGATATAACGCTTCCTGAAAACGCAACGGGATTAGTTGCCGGTGAGTACACTATTTCGGACACATATGATTATCAGACCGTTTATCCTGGATACTATTCATCATTGTATGGTGAGGTCGTTCCTTCATTGGCTGCATATTTAGTGGAAGTAGAAGGCGAGTTGTATTATGACAAGATGTGGTGGATTGTTTCCGGAACAGTGACTATTGACGAGGATAAGACCATTACTGTGGACGCGTTTAATTCACTTGGACAGTCTGTTAAGGCAGTTCTCAACCGGATAACCGATGCACTTGAAAATGTGAATAACGAATCAGTCGCTACAAAACGCATAGAGAATGGTCGTCTTGTGATAGAGAAAAACAGCAAACGCTACAATGTACTCGGTACAGAAATAAAATAAGATGAACTTTTTTGAGTTAGTCAAATACCGCCGGTCGATACGGAAATTCGAGGACAGACAGATTCCGCGTGAAGAGGTGGAGAAGATTTTGGAAGCCGGTTCGTTTGCGCCCAATGCAGGAGGCGGACAGCGTAGTATGATAGTATCTATCCGTGACCGCGAGATTAGCGAAAAACTCGGCAAACTGAATGTGGCAAGTCTGCGGCGGGACAAACTGATTGGCGGCAATGTGTCGACAGACCAACCGAGTATCATTGACGACCCAAGTATCAAAAGCGGTTTCTACGGTGCGCCAACAGTGGTCGTAGTATTTGCGCAGAATAATTTTCTCTACAGCATACCTGACGCTTTCTGCTGCGCGGAAAACATGGTGTTAGCGGCGACGGAATTAGGTATCGCGTCCTGCATCATTGCCCGCGCAGAAGAAACGTTCTATAACGAGTACGGCAAGTCACTCATGGCGGAATGGGGTGTACCGGAGAACTATGCACCACGCTGTTTTGTGCTACTCGGCTACTGCAAAGGCGAGTACCCGAAAATCAAACCGCGAAAAGAAGGACGGACGCTCATCGTGGAAAACCCGGAATAACGGAATGCCGAAATAACGGAATACCGGAATAACGGAATGCCGAAATAACGGAATACCGAAATAACGGAATGCCGAAATCCCGAAATGCCGGAATAACGGAATGCCGGAATAACGGAATAACGGAATCAATTAATTAACTCTAAATTTATAACAACAATGAAACGTGTAAACGATCTTTATGTTCCCCACAGTGCTCAAGGAATGCTGTGCGAGGAGAAACCCGCTACTTGCGGTAGTGCTTGCGGCGCAGGCGACAAACCAGAGGAGAAACCGGCTGCTTGCGGTAGTGCTTGCGGCGCAGGCGACAAACCAGAGGAGAAACCGGCTGCTTGCGGTAGTGCTTGCGGCGCAGGAGATAAATAAAAGACCTTTCCATCGGGTCATGTACCATTTGATCAACTGGTACATTAACAAATCGGTAAATGCGTGAGGAAAAGCTTTTTCTCGCGCATTTACTTGCATATGTCAGAAAAAAATCGTTTGATTTTCTGCTAAATTGTACAAAAAATTCACTTAATAATCATTTTTTCTTCAAAATATTTGCACAATTCGCAAAAATGTAGTACCTTTGCACGCAGTCCCGGTAATTCCTCTCCCAGATATGATGCTGGTGATGAATCCGGGTTTTTTGTTTTTATGACCGAGTTAGAATTATTAACATCCGCATTTTCAGCACAACGTCTGAGTAAGTACATCGCTTTCAATCACAGCGATGCAGATTTGACGGCAAGACATTATAAGTCCAACCTGCGTCTGGCGGAATCGTTGTATATCAGTCTGTCTGTTTTTGAGGTCACTTTACGTAACGCATTGAGCAGGGAACTCTGTAACATGGCAGGCACAACCGACTGGTTCGACCTCTTCTACACCACGCCTGAGTTGCAACCGCTCGTGTCGGAGATTGACAAAGCCAAAACTCTCATTCGCAATCGTGGAGAAAAAGTTACTACAGATAAAATCATCTCGGAAATGACTTTCGGCTTTTGGGTCATGTTGCTTAACAGCCAATATGAGCGCGTGTTATGGAAACCGCTTCGCAAAGCGTTCCCAAATATGCCCAAACAAGACCGCAAGCGTAAGAATGTCTCGGCCCCGTGCAACTCACTGCGTCATTTGCGCAATCGCATCTTTCACCAAGAAGCCATTTGTTGGGATTTGTATTATGTAACTTGCCTGCACGACAATCTCATTACGGTGCTTGGCTGGATGAATGCCGACATTCCCGATTGGCTTGCAGCAGTAGATCCGTTTAATGATGTATGCGCCTCCATCCGTAAAGAGATGGGCTGGAACTAAATACACGTCCCTCTCCGAGACGTTAAATGGGGAGAATCGCGTGTAGCGACGCGCGATAACATATTATTAACAAAGCATTACTATTATTCACATTCAAAGAAAAAGTCCGGAAAACTAATTCTTGTTGAATTGGGTAAATGCATTTCACGGAAAGCCTATAGAGGTATTCCGTACTCAAAACGAAGTAATGTTCGCACTTTAGGTGTGAGTGTATCTCGTTTTGAGGCGGGTTTTATCTTTCCGGACTTCCCGTGAATGTGAGAGAATGGCTCGCACCTTTTTCGTCCCCAATAAGCGATTGATAGTTATGCGTAATTAACTATCAATCATGAACACTTCAACAATTAGTAGTCGTATTATCGTTGATCCAAGAAGTAGTTATGCGTACGGGGCGTTTTATCTGTATGGTCTCATAAATTTATATGGGAAACGCAATGTGCGTTTCTCTATTAGACCATTCCGGGAATTACCTGACGTTGGTTGGAATTTTCGTTTTATTGTGAAAAACAAAGATGGAGAAAAGAAATTCTTCATCCATACAAATGATACATGGCAAATTCAAGAGATTAATTATAATTGGTGTGACGTATATGGAAGTGTGAATGCAAATTTCTCTCATACTCCCAAAGAAAAATACCCCAAACTTGTATCATTAGTACCTTCCTTTGGAATTAGAGCACTGTCTGATTATAATGCCGGAATGTTATCTATAAAGACCTTCTTCTCTGCTATGCCAACCATTCTTAAACGTCAGGAATGGAATAAGTATCAGAACAAAATGGATAGAGATATCTATAAAAATATCAAACACCATTTTGGTAAATACTATAAAACGCAGAAGAATAGAATGCCTTATTCTGCCTATGCAGAGGAGAAAGATAGTTTAGATGATTATATTTTCTTTTGCTCTACTTTATGGTATGACCATCCTGACAATCAAAATGACAAAGGTGTCAATTTGCGGCGTGCTATTTTCATGAGAACCTGTAAATCGATGCAGAATATCCATTTTGATGGAGGATTTGTAGCAGATTCTACATCTTCGAAGGAGAAATTTGCTGATTTGTTAACCAGTGGAGTCTCTATGTCAGAATGGATAGAGAAAACGAAACGATCTGCTCTCGTTTTCAATACACCCGCATTTTGGGAATGCCATGGCTGGAAGTTGGGAGAATATATGGCTTTGGGAAAGTGTATTCTTTCTACGCCTCTTGCCAATGATTTACCTGCTCCGCTTGTGCATGGAGTTCATATTCATTACGTAGAACCGACTGAAGAATCTATTCGCGAGGCAGTTCAATACATTCTTGAAAACAAGGATTATCGCCTTAAATTAGAGCGAAACGCACGTGCATATTGGCAGAAATACGGTACTCCTGAACAATCTCTGCATCTTCTTGGTTTATGACAAAAGGATGAGTGAATTTGTAACCAAGTGAAGCACTTGGCATTTAGCGCTCAATCTCGTTCGCATCTCATTCGCACCCTATACGTCATTATAGGATGATAGTTGATCTTAACAATCGTACATTTTTTGCCATGCTGAAACGTGTTCACATTTCAGCATATCTCGCGCTACTCTCGCGCAGGTCTTAGGTAAATCTTACCCCAACCTCCAAATCTTAATAATCGTAAAACCTACGATTTGGTTTTTTGTTGTACCTTCGACCTCCTCCCCTAAAGGGACCCTTCGAAAGTACGGTTGCGTCTTGCCGGACATACGCAACGGCGGGCATTTTTTTTAACGAGCCGAGCGGCTTCCTATTTTGTACAGATTTATATCGTCTTATGCAAGCATAGCCGCTATCTATCCGCACAAAATAGATAGAATAGCATTCTATTCGTCAAAAAATGCCCGAATGTTTGCGTATGTGCAATTTTTGTTGTACCTTTGTAACCAATTTGCAAAGATGATGGACAAAAGCCGTTTTATAGAGATATTTGATAGCATCCGCGATAGCGGTTTCTCGGCTCACACACTACAACTGATAGACAACTATGTAAACGATATACTTTATGGAAGAGCAAACATTCATCGATTTAATCTACAATAGCATGCAGGACTCTGCACAGCAGGTGCGCCGCTCATTGGGGCGTACACCGTCTGTTGCTACGCGCGAGCAAGCTTTGAACCAAGTCGCTTTTCTGTTAAATGCCAAGAAAGCAGCCCAAGCAACTGGGGAATAGATGAAATGGTTGCAGCAAAAGGCTTTATGGATAACAAGGAAGGCGAAGGCATCAATTATATCGGTGACCGCTTGTATCTCGGAGACATGCACCCTGCAAATGTCTTCATTGATGCCCTGACAGACAAGCCGATTTGTATAGATTGTATTGTTAAGTTTATCATGAAAGAATAAATCGTGCCCGTTAGGACTAAGAATAACCGTCCCTTCTCCGCGACGTTAAACAGGGAGAAAAGAATAATACGTTAAATGGCAGACATAGCACACATATCATCTACAATCCTTCCACAGGAGTATCCTCATTGGCGCGATGAGATTATCTCGCTCATTGAGACATCCAAGCTGCAGGCGGTTCTTAACGTCAATAAGGAACTGCTTGCGCTCTATTGGAAAATCGGTAAAGACATCCTCAGCAAACAAAAAGAATTGGGATGGGGAACGCAAGTCATTAAGCAATTATCACAAGATTTACGACATCGTTTTCCTGAAGATGATGGTTATTCGGAACGAAATCTTGGTTATATGAAGCAATTTGCTGCCGAATATCCCGATTTCCCATTTTTGCAAGTCCCGCTTGCAAAATTACAAGAGGATGAATTTTGGCAAGTCGCGCTTGCCGAGAATGACAACACACCAATTTTGCAAGCGCCACTTGCAAAATTAGAAAAAGATGGTGAAATATTTGTGCAAGTGCCGCTTGCACAAATTACATGGTATCATCATATATCGTTACTGCCTAAGGTTAAATCTCTCCCTGAACGTGCGTTTTATATTATGGAAACAGCTGCACAGGGATGGAGCCGAGATGTGATGTTAGCTAATGTGGCAGCCGGCTACAAGAATGCCAAAGGCAAAGCGATAACCAATTTCTGCGGCACACTGCCTCCAATAGATTCCGATTTTGCACGGTACGCTTTCAAAGATCCATATAGTTTCGGGTTCTTAGGTACAAAAGAACTGAAAAACGAACGTGCCATCGAGGATAAACTTACAGAACATGTGGTTGAGTTCCTAATGGAAATGGGACGTGGCTTTGCTTTTGTAGGAAGGCAATACCGCATTATGGTAGATGGTGATGAATATAAGATGGATTTGTTGATGTATCATCTCAAAATGCATAGATATGTAGTTATTGAATTAAAAGCGGTAGAGTTTATTCCCGAGTTCGTTAGTAAACTGAATTTCTATATCTCTGCCGTAGATGAATACCTTAAATCACCACAAGACAATCCCACTATTGGTTTGCTGCTTTGTCCGACCAAGAGTAATGAGAAAGTTCGGTTCTCTCTCCGTGGCTTTAGCCAACCGATGGGTGTCGCGGAATATGAGATTAAGCAACTTATTGAAGAGGTCCAATCCGCCCTTCCTTCAATAGAGGAAAAAGCATCGCTAAAAAAATGGGAGACGCGTTTCACTTTTTTGCACGATTTATATTCGTAGTGCAAATAGGTTGCACAACAACGCAGTACTTTTGCAGCGAATTTTACTTTAAGAATGGTTGCAATTGCAACTAAATTTGAAGCAAATAGTGACATATGTAGGTGTAATTCCTTTTTTACTTGAAAAGGTGATATAAAAATCCTCCTCCTAAGTTTACTTTTCGCAAATGGATGACATTAATAGATGAACGATCACAACGGAGAGTGCCGAAAGAATTGTTCATAACTTTCACCGACCAATGAGCGGGAGAAGACCGAAATATAAAAAGAAAATATTTACATACGGAGTAAGCCGAAAATCCGCTGAAACAAGTTTTTGTCCGGTCGGTATTGGCGGCAGAAGGTCGAAACAACGAGATGGGAAAAATGCCACAAAAATGATGTACGTTCTTGCGTATGTCATTTTTTTATTGTAACTTTGCAGCCGAAAAATGCAATTAATCGTTCCCTTTAGGGATAAGAAAGTTGCAAAGACATGAGTGAGACATATACATATACACCATCCGGAAACGAAAACCGCAATATCTTTGCGGCATCCTGCGTGGAGTCTGTAGCTATAGCCTTGCGGCAACCGGCAGCGGAGGTTTATCAGAGGATGAAACGCGTTAACCTGATAGACGAATATATATTCCCGTGCTATGAGGTATTGCATAGCGAGAGCCGCGAGAATGTCACACAAGATATTATCCAAACGCTTGAATTATGGGAACAGAAGGCATCATAGAAGTTTATCACGGCGGAACAGAACCTATTGAGCATCCGTTAGTGAGTGCAGGCCGTCCCGGCTTGGATTTCGGGCAGGGTTTCTATGTCACGGCTATGCGAGAGCAAGCCGAGTTATGGGCAGACCGCATGGCTCGTCGCCGTAAAGCGGATAAAATTCTTTCTGTTTATACTTTGGATATGGGTGCTCTGCGCAAAAAGTATTCTTATCTTTTCTTTCCCAAATACGATAGTGACTGGCTCAATTTCATTGCGAACAGCCGCACCGGTAAACGTCCGTGGGCGAACTATGACTGCATAGAAGGCGGAATAGCCAATGACCGCGTCATTGACATGGTAGAAGCCTATATTGCAGGTACGGCAACAGCAGAGTTTGCATTGAGCGAACTGAGCAAACACCAGCCCAATCATCAGATTTGTATTCTCAACCAACAGGCTATTGATGAGTGCCTGCATTTTAAGGAGAGTTTGGTATGTTAAGCAATGTATTAATGTGGAATAAGATCGGGCGCGTGGTTACGCGTGTGAGCGAACAGAGAGGTATCAGTGCATCCCAAGCCTTGGACTTATTCTATACTTCGCCTCTTTGCAGCGAGTTGCATGATCCGGCTACCGGGTTATACCTAATGGGCGATGAATATCTGGCGCAATCATTATAACGCCAACTGATGTAAAATAAAATACACGTCCCTCTCCGAGACGCTAAACCGGAGAAAGACAAGCGCAAAGCGTTGCGCAACAACATATTAAAATAATAAGCATTACTATTATTTCGCGCAAACCGAAAGCCCTGCAAAACTGACGGAAATAATGCACAGAAATAATATGTGGCAGCATATCTATAGGTATGCCTTGCCTGTTCATAATAGATGCTCATCTTGTGTGAGTTTCTTAGAACAGGCAAAGGTTTCCTTGCAGGGCTGCCTTGGTTGCGCGATAAGAGACTCGCACTTTTTGTTAATTTAAATTTAAATAATCATGAAAAAGTTATTTTTAATTTTTATGGCAGTTGCCGTAATGGTTTCTTGTACCAAAAATCAAAGTGGTATCACAAACGAAGATCTACAAGGTACATATGATGCAGATTGTTCTTCACTCCTCAAACAATTATTAAATGAGGATGAAGATATGAAAAACGACCCATTTGCATTAGCTTTTGCAGAGATTTTAGTATCAGATATGGAAATGACATTGACTTTTGACAATGATTCCTTAGTTACAGAAACCAAGGGTGGAATTGTTGATTTTGCACAATCCTTTACAGACAAAAAAGATGATATTCGAAAGGCTTATCAATATGAGATAAGGAATGATTCTTTGTTGTATACAAAAGAGGAAGGTAAAGATTTCGAGGAATATGGAATTTTGCGAAAAACAGGAAACAATTGCGACTCTCTCATGTTGATTATGAAAGAGGAAAATGATAAAATAAATCAAATATCCATCGTTAAAAGAAAATAATTTTTACCAATATGAAGAAATCACTTTTATTTGCATTTATGCTATGCTTTGCAGGCATTGGAAATTGTGCAGAGTATATTACTTGGAATAATGGATGGAAACAATACCATGAGAAAACTGTTTTGAGCCATGATAATATAAATGGATTGTATTTCTTATCGCTGAATGATAGTACAGACTTCCAAATGTACATAGACATATCTATGCAAGGTGATACAATCTGTGAATTGATGATAAATGCGCGAGATCAGGAAGGAAATCCAAAGATATTCTATTTTTGGGAAGAGAAAGCTACATATTTCTTTAATGTATTTAGAGATGGCGAAGATAAAAGATTTTCTATTATTAAGTTTGAGTATAATGAAGAGAATGAATTTACTACCGGTTTAAATGCTAATGGATTAGGACAAAATAAACTTGCGAAACAAATCATACTCCAACTTATAGAAGGTCATCAACTCAAATTTATGGCAACTCCTAATTTAGCGGAATATCAAGAGATAAAGGAACTCATCATCCCAGGCTTGAAATAAAATTCAACGTACAAATGAAACCAATACGGAAAACACCAGTAGTTCTCACAGAAGAGCAAGAACAATTTTTTATTGAAATATGGGAGAATAACCAAAGTTCTTCTGCGACGATCATCATCCGAGAAAAACTCGGATTAGCTTTAGATGTAATTGGTATATATGCTAAGCAACTACGTACTCAAGGAAAAATTAGAGATAAGAAAAAAAGCAGATTTAGCGATAGCGAGGTTTTATCATTTAAGACCGATTACGAAAATGGGCTGGCAATAAAAGAAATAGCAGAGAAACACCACAGAGATGTAAAGGCTGTTCGAAGATATTTAGTAGATACCTTTGGAGGACAACTTCCAAAGATTAACAAAAATTCCTTTGAAGGTGAGATTTGGGCTGATATTTATAATTGTGCCACACACCAAGTAAGCAATAAAGGGAGAATTTATGTTAAGGCTACGAATCAAATCATATATGGTCACTTAGTTCAAAAATACAGGTATGTTTATATAACAGATAATGATGGTATTAAGCATCATTATGCAGTACATAGATTAGTCGCACAAGCATTTATTCCTAACCCGGAAAACAAAACGGAAGTAGATCATATAGATAGTAATCCGGCAAACAATGATGTAACAAATTTACGGTGGGTAAATCATGAAGAACAATATAAAAACGAAGAAACAATAAAGAAAAAGCAACTTGGTCAAGAGCGCCAACAAAGAAGATGGAAAATAAAACCTCTTTTAGACAAAATTTTTGAAATAGAGCCAGACAAAATTGAACTAATCAAAATAATCATTGAATACAAATCATAATGGAAACATTATCACTCATAATTGCAATAATCAGTTTGCTTGCAAGCCTTGTTACCTTATTTGCAGTATGTGGAAACATCTCCAATTTCTACTATAATTGTAAACATTTCAAAGAAGGTGGTATGCGCATAACATACCTTTCTGGTGAGTATCGTGTATTTGAAGGATATGAGGAAAAAGTTTTATTATATCAATCCTCTCCAAATCCGGAACATTATGTTGTGTGTAGAGAAATTGGCAAAATTGAAATACGAGAAGAGATTCCACATTTCAAAAAATGGACTTGGTCACGTAAGTTTCACGACATCCGTGTGCCTTATTATCCCATCCGCTTACTCTAATCCAATATTTATAGCATAGAATGACCACTGAAGAATTCATACAAAAGGCAAAAGCCATTCATGGGGATAAGTATGATTATTCCAAGGTGGAGTATGTAAATGCTTCTACAAATGTACGCATTATTTGTCCTATTCACGGAGAGTTTTTGCAGAGACCATCTCATCACCTTGGAGGGCACGGGTGCTCAAAATGTGCCGCTGAGATTAATGCGGCTAAAATGAGAATTTGGACTAAAGAAAAATGCCATGAGGTTGCCTCTCAATACACAAATTTATATTCATTTAGAACTGAAGCCGAAGCAGCATATAATGCTTCTCTCAAACATAATTGGCTAAAAGATTATACGTGGCTTTCATATAAAATTGACATGTCTACGCCCAAAAAGAAACGGCAGACCTATACGCAAGATGAGATAATAGAACGCCTTCGATCCTTGTTTGGAGAAAAATATAGTTATGAGCAGGTGGTCTTCAAGAATATGAAGACACCCATAACTCTTATTTGTCACGAGAAAGATGCCAACGGAGTTGAACATGGAGCGTTTACTATGCGCCCAGATAATATCTTCTCTAGCCACCAAGAATGTCCAAAATGTTATGATGACCGAAGAAGCCAAGCACAGCGTAAGCCTGTTGAGCAATTTACTGAAGAAGCTACAAAAGTTCACGGAGGCTTATATGAATACCACAAAGTAAACTATGTAAACACAAACTCTAAAGTGTGTATAGTATGTCCTATCCATGGTGACTTTTGGCAAACGCCTTCTAACCATCTTCGAGGTAAAGGCTGTCCTTATTGCTCTGGAAATGCAAAGAAATGGAATAAGGAGACCTGCGAGGAAGAAGCTCATAAGTATGAATATATTACCGATTTTAGCATAAGGGCTTCCGCAGCATACAATAAAGCACGCATCAATGGATGGTTGCAGGATTATACTTGGCTAACCAAACGCCCGCCTAAAACTGCTGATTACGCTAAAGACAAGAAATACATATATGCCTATGAATTTGTAAGTCAAAAAGCGGTTTATATTGGTTTAACGAATAGCATAATAAGACGAGACTGGCAGCACCGTAACCATAATGACTCATCCGTATTTCGTTTTGCGACTGAATATGGGTGCGAGATTCCAATTCCAAGAATATTAGAAGATGGTATTCCTATTTTTGAAAGTGGCAAACGAGAAGCATTTTGGGTAGAGCATTATAAGAAACTTAGTTGGAAATTGTTGAATAGAGCCAAGACTGGAGAAAGGGAAAGTTCTATTGGCCTAACCTATCCGCTTAAATGGACGAAAAAGGCCATTCGAGAAAAAGCCAAAGAATGCAACTTTGACATCAAGTTATTTCAAGAACTCTACATTGGAGCCTACGAAGCGATTTTGAGCCGTTATAGAGGTCTGCTTAACGAACTATTTCCGCATCGATCTATTCACACCCATCACACTATTGAAGAAGCACTTCTCGTAGCAAGGAAAGGTAACTTTATAAATCGTATGCATTTATATCGAGAATGCTCATGGGCATATAGAATACTCTATAAAAAGAGCATGCTGGATGAAATCTTTCCAAAGCCTAAAGAATATACGCGAGAAGAAGCCTTACAGGAAGCAAATAACTTCCTTACGCTTGATCAAATCAGGAGACAGAACTATCGTCTGTATAACTATCTTAAAAAGAATAATCTTTTTAAAGTAGCAAAGCCTACTGATGCAAAATTTCGTCGAGTAAAAACAGTAGAAGAAGCATGGGAGATTTCTCAATACTATCCAAGTCTTACTGCTTTTCATAATCATGCAAGAACAGCATATCGAATGCTAAAAGAAGCTGGTTTGTTACAAAATAGATACCCGAATTCAAGAAAATTCATAAAAAAATAATTTTATGGAGAACTATATTTATAAAAGAAAAATGGACTTAGAGGCAGCCTCTACTTTGTTAACAAAAGTAATGGAAAATGTACATGAGTCTGTGAAAAGGTATGAGAACAGAAAAGACTTTTTCGGTGAGATAATGTATAAGAAAGAATCTGATCGTTTCTCCGTATTTTGTCAATGTAAAGATAATTTAGACTTTGTAATAGGAGTGCTAAAGAGTTATATTGATAACCATCAAGATCCTTCTACGCCAAAAGTGATTTACTATTCTCCGAGAAAATTTACGTATATATATGATGTAGGAAAATTCCAAACTGAAGTACTCAAAGCAAAACGAAATATTGAAGCTTTATTATGGATAGCTAAAATTTCAAAAGGTGAAGAAATAGAACTATATCAAGAGTGCACTAAAAGGCTCAATTATGTATATTCGCATATCTCCAAGAATAGGTAACTATTTTCTATTTCTCAATACACGCGGCAATCGCAACTGAGGTGCCTCAAAAAAGTTTTATGTTCAACTTTTAGAGGCATTACAAACAGCCACATCGCTTTTTTGAACATATATTTGGGAGTGAATCTGTGAATGGGTGGAGAATTATTATCTCAACCAAACCAGGTAGATAAAATGAAAAAAAGTTGCAAAAGAGGTGATAGATTTCGCCTCTTTTTTGACTATATATAGAGGGGCATGAAAAGTGAAAGGTGAAAGGTGAAAGGGAACAAGTAAACGCAAATCTTAATAATCGTAAACTTTTAGCCTTGACTAAAATAATTCGAACTCGAAAGATATAAGCCATCAAAACAAGAATGCACACTAAAACGCACAAAAATACATAAAAATTGCTCACCCTATTGCGCAATTCAGAAAAAAGTTGTACCTTTGCGACCTGGTTTGACAGAAAGAAAATAACACATAGTTAGCAATCGTCCAAGGTTGAAAGTAAAGAGTCAGAAGTGGACAAATACCCAAAATACATATGAACCTGAAAGAAAAGTTTAACAAGCAATCCCTACGGTCCCATGCAGGGCTGTGGCTGATGCTCGTTGCCATACTGGCGATGGAGTCGATTGCCTGCGTACAGTATTTCTACACGCGTGCCACCATCAAAGCGGATGCCGTCTATCGTGCACAATCCGAGCTACGGTCGGCGGAATTGGAGATCAACACCGCCGCCGTGGAGCTCGAAGCCGCTGCCAAGATGCTTGCCAAGATGGCGGAGTTCTGCCTGAACAACCCCGATGCCATGCCGGGATGCGTGAACATGCTGTTCGAGACGCTGGAGAACGTGGAGGGAGCCGGAATAGCTTTCGTGCCGGATTATTACCCGCAGAAGGGACACTGGTACGAGGTCTATGGCACCCGCAACGAACGGACCGAGAAGGGTTTTGCCATTCGTCAGATAGGGGGTGCCGACCACGACTACACACAATCGGAGTGGTTCAACAACGGTCTGACGAAAGACCATGCCTATTGGTCGAACCCGTACGCGGACAACGAGGGCGCGCATGCGATCGTCGTCACCTGTTCCTATCCCGTCCGCGATGCCGACAACCATGTCGTGGGAGTCGTTTGTATCGACATTTCGCTCAGCAAACTGAAGTTCATCTTCGATTACCTGCAGGTCTATCCGGACAGTTATTACTCCATCTACACGGCTTCCGGCAAGGATATCGTCACGCCGGACACCGTACCTGGACGCAAGTACCTCATCTTTGACGAGGAGATCGACGCTACGGGCTGGAAACTGTCCATCATCATCCCGGAGGACATCCTGTATGCCGACCTCAAGCGCGTCGGGCTGATTGTGAATATCCTGATGCTGCTCAGTCTTGCTCTGTTAGTGTTTATCATGTACCGCAGCACTAAGAACGCTTTCAAGATGATTGAGATCAACAACCAGAAGGAGCGTATGGAAGGCGAACTGGAGATTGCGCAGACCATCCAGAGCGCCATGCTGCCCAAGGTATTCCCGCCCTTTGTGGACCGTCCCGACCTGAATATATACGGCATGGTGCATCCTGCCAAAGAGGTGGGCGGCGACCTGTATGATTTCTATGTACGCCACGACAAACTCTTCTTCTGCGTGGGCGACGTGAGCGGCAAGGGAGTGCCGGCGTCGCTGGTGATGGCGATGATCAGGTCGCTCTTCCGCAGCGTCACAGCCCATGAGGAACAGGCAGAACAAATCATGCGCCAGATGAACGACCCGCTCACCGAGCAGAACGAACAGGACATGTTCGCCACCCTCTTTGTGGGCGTGCTGGATATGGAGACCGGCGTGCTTGATTACTGCAACGGCGGACACAATGCCCCGGTGCTGGTACACAAGCGGGAGAGCCGCCGGTTGGAAGTGCTGCCGAACCTGCCGATAGGTATCATGGGCGGCTTCGAGTATGTCGGCCAGACTACGCAGATACAACGCGGCGACACACTCTTCCTCTACACCGACGGACTCACCGAGGCGGAGAACAAAGTGCATGCCCAATACGGCGAGGAGCGGATGCTGAAACTGCTTGCCACCACCGACGGCATGCCGCCGAGAGACCTCGTAGAGACTTTCCAGAAAGATGTCGATGCCTTCGTCAACGGAGCGCCGCAGAGCGACGACCTCACCATGCTTGCCATCCGTTACCAGATATCGGCGATCGTCATGCGCAACGACATACAGCAGATACCGACCCTCTCCGAATGGGTGGACGGATTGCATGTGCCCGACGAACTGAACATGCCTATCAACCTCGCCTTGGAAGAGGTGGTCTGCAACGTCATGCTCTATGCCTACCCGGGACGCAAGGACGGCAAAGTGTTTGTCGAATATACCGAGATAGAGAACGAGCAGGGCAAACAACTGATCTTCACCGTCTCCGACTCCGGCATACCTTTCGACCCGACGAAGCAGAAAGAGGCGGACACTTCGCTTTCGGCGGAGGACCGGGAGATAGGCGGCTTGGGCATACATCTGGTGCGCCAACTCATGGACGAGATCCGCTACGAACGCGTAGAAGGCAAGAACATCCTCACGCTGGTAAAGAAAGTAGCAAGCTAATCCAATAACGCATTTTTATGCACTCCCTCATCGCCGGCATAGCAAACAGTTTCACCGACAACCTGATAGCGGAGCAACGCTACCGGATGATTCTGGACGGTCTGCAGGTGACGCTGCTGATTACGTTCTGCGCGGCGGTGCTAGGTACGCTGCTCGGTGGTGTCGTCTGTTGGGCACGCATGAGCCGCAAGCCGTGGCTCAGACAGACGGCGAAAATATATATTGACCTCATGCGCGGAACGCCGGTACTGGTGCTTCTCATGCTGATGTACTATGTGTTCATGGCGCCTCTCGGCACAACCGGCATCACCGTGGCAGTCGTCACTTTCGCCATGAACGCCTCCGCCTATATCGGCGAGATGCTGCGCTCGTCCATCGAGAGCATCGACCGCGGGCAGCGAGAGGCCGGTCTGGCATTGGGGCACACGCCGCGGCAGACCTTCTTCCACATCATCCTGCCGCAGGTTGTCAAAGCGGTTCAGCCGGTCTATCAGGGCGAGATCATCAGTCTGCTGAAAGGCACAAGCATAGTAGGCTACATCGCCGTGATGGACATGACACGTGCCTCCGACCTCATCCGCAGCCGTACGTTCGATGCGTTCTTCCCGCTGCTGGTCACCGCTGCTATCTATTTTCTAGTGGCATGGCTCATAGGTCTGGTACTCACAGGGCTGGTGCAACGCCGTACCAAGCGTGTCGCCGTAGCCGCAAGCCTGCTGATAGTGCTTGGCGTGGCGGGAGCAATACCTTCCATAGCCGAAAGTCAAAGGTCGAAAGCCGAAAGCCAAACTGCCGCAGCCGCTCCGCCGGTTTTCCATGCGCTGGAGGGTAAACGGGTCGGTGTCATCATCGGGAGTATCCAGGACATCGCCGTAACCCAATACGCCCCCAAAGCTGACATTCGGCGGTACACATCCATGACCGACATCATGGCGGCGCTGGAGAACGGCAAGGTGGATGTGCTGTGTCAGGAGAACTTCACCGTCACCGCCAACAAAGCCATCGCTGCCGTGGTGGACACCGTCGATGCCGGACTGCCGCCACGCTACGTAGCCGCTTGTTTCAAACTGGGCAACACCGCTCTGCAACAGGACTTCAATGCCTTCCTCGCTGACATCCGTGCGGATGGCACGTACCAAAAGATCTTCGACCGCTGGCTGAAGACCGATGACCCTGCCGCACTCCCGGCTCCGCATCAGTACGGCACGGGCGAACTCATACGCGTAGCTACTTATCCCGCTATGCCGCCGTATAACTTCATCTGTTCAGGCCAACCGTCCGGCATGGAGATAGACCTGCTGACCGAATGGGCGAACCGCCGCAACTACCGTTTGGAGTTCCTGATGATGGATTTCGCCTCGCAGATACCTGCCTTGCAGACCGGCAAAGCGGACATCGCCTTGGGCTCGGTGGCGGTCACCGAAGAGAGGCAGAAACAGGTGCTTTTCTCCGACGGCTACAACGCCGCCCGGATCATGTTCTACACCCGCAAAGGGGAAGCAGACATCTTGACTAAGGAACAAAGGGACAAAGTACCAAGTACGAAGCCAAGCACCACTTGGCTGTGGATAGTAGGCTTCCTGTTGCTACTAACAGCAGGCGGAATATGGATTGTTCTTCGTCGCAAACGCAATCTAACAGCGAAGCGGTCTTTCGACTTTCGACTTTCGACTTTTGACTCAAATTCCCCTCTTATCTCCGTCTCTCACCTCAGCAAGTCTTTCGGTTCGCTTCATGTGCTGCGGGACATCAGTCTGGAGGTCCGTCCGGGCGATGTGATCTCTGTCATCGGTCCTTCGGGAACGGGCAAAAGCACTTTCCTGCGCTGCCTCAACCTCTTGGAGCAACCCTCCGGCGGCACCATCCGTATCAACGGACAGGACATCCTTTCGCCGGACGCTGACGTACCCCTTCTGCGGCGGCGGATGGGCATGGTCTTCCAGTCCTTCAACCTCTTCAACGACAAGTCGGTGCTGGACAACATCACCATGAGCCCCATTCTCCTCTTGGGCAAGAGCCGCGAGGAAGCCGAGCAGCAGGCACACCGCCTCTTGGAGATGGTGGGTTTGGCGGAACGTGCCGACGCCATGCCAGACGAACTGTCCGGCGGACAGAAACAGCGTGTAGCGATAGCCCGTGCACTGGCGATGGAGCCGGAGATACTCCTTTTCGACGAACCCACCTCTGCCCTCGACCCCACCATGGTCAGCGAGGTCTTAGGCGTCATCACGCGTCTGGCCCGGGAGGGCATGACGATGATTATTGTCACCCACGAGATGCGTTTTGCCCGTCAGGTCAGCAGCCGCGTCCTCTTCTTCGCCGAAGGCGTGATTTACGAGGAAGGCACACCCGAACAGCTCTTCCACCACCCGCAGCGGACACTCACGCAGCATTTCATCCGCCAGATACATGAGACGGAGTTCACCATCCGCAGCGAACACTTCGACTGGTACGCTATGATGGCGCAGATGGAGCAGTTCTGCCGCCAATACAACCTCTCGCACCAACGCACGGAGAACGTCTATCGCGCCGTGGACGAGTCATTAGCCATCCTCGGCACCGCTGTCGGCTCCTGCCTCACGCTCTCTTATACGGAGCAGGACGACTCGCTGCTGCTCACCGTCCGCACGCCGCACCTCATCCCGTCTGATGCGCTCGACATCGAGGATAACATGCTTGCCGCCGCCATCCTCCGTTCCGTCAGCACCGATATTCATATCGACAAAAACACACTCTCTATAACTGTCCAATAACACGTATATACACATTATGAACTCAACGATTATTATAGGTCTTCTCATCCCTTTCTTGGGAACGATGCTCGGGTCGGGATTTGTCTTTCTGATGAGGAAAGACATGCCTGTCCGCCTACAGAAAGCCCTGTTAGGCTTCGCGTCCGGCGTGATGGTGGCGGCGTCTGTCTGGTCGCTACTCATTCCGGCTATCGAGGCGGAGGCGGACCAAGGCGCATGGGCGGTGATGCCTGCGGCGGTAGGTTTTCTGCTCGGTATCGGTTTCCTGCTGCTGATTGACGAGGTCACGCCTCACCTGCATCCCGGTGACGCCACGCCCGAAGGTCCGCGCAGCAAGCTCTCAAGGACAGCCATGCTTGCCCTCGCCGTCACCATCCACAACCTGCCGGAAGGTATGGCAGTCGGCGTCGTCCTCGCCGGAGCCACGCAAGGCACAGCCGGACTCTCCATGTCCGCAGCCATCGCCGTCTCGCTCGGTATAGCCATCCAGAACATCCCCGAAGGGGCGATTATCTCCATGCCCATGCGGGCGGAGGGGAACAGCCGTGCCAAATCCTTTCTCATCGGTTCGCTCTCCGGCATAGTGGAACCCATCGGCGGTCTCATGGTCATCCTTTTGGCGGCATGGCTCACACCCATACTCCCGTATCTCCTTGCCTTCGCCGCAGGAGCAATGCTCTACGTCGTGGTGGAAGAACTTATTCCCGAAGCCTCGCAAGGCGCACACTCCAATATCTCCACTATCGGTTTCGCCCTCGGCTTCGTGCTGATGATGGTCCTCGATGTGGTTTTAGGTTGACACGTTAAACCGTTAAACCGTTAAACGGTTAAGCCGTTAAATTGCTACATACCATTCTAATCAAAGTTGCCGATTATTAAGATTTCATATAGGGTTGCTATACTTACCACACACATGCAAAAAAGGTAGCACATAGCACGAGACTATGCGCCGCCTGTATTTGCGAACTTGTTCATGTCCTTTGTGTTGCGTATGTGTCCTACAATAGGTCTTTCTTACGTTGCCAAGCAACGCGGTTACATATCGCCTGACCATCCGTGACCTAAATCCCAGTGTTCATCGTACCGGAACTCAAAATACGGTAGGGCAAAGTATTTCTCTATCAATGCAGTCAGCTCTTCCTCCTTGTCTTTTGCCCACTGTCCGACAAAAACGATGAACTTGTCAATATTCCATGCTACGCGGCCACGGGGAACCTGCGTGTAATCGCCGGTAAACTTAGTCGGCTCATGTTTTGCCAATGCGCGGAAATACTGCTTTTGCCAAATCTGGCGATGCAGAGTCTGATAGTTGATAAAGGGCAATCCTTTTTCTGCCGCTTCTTCTACCATTTTGGGTGTCAGTTCTTTCTTATATACGCCGAAGAAATCATGCTCGTCTGGGTCATACCAGAAGATTCCGACAGCAGGCATCGGTTCATCAAAGGACTTCATATCCGCCATGATACTCTCTTTTTCGCTATGCGACAATGTGGTCATTGGTTACTCTGTATCAATTTTGCCTGCAAAGGTACTGCTTTTTTCTGAAATATGCAAGGAATGAAAGCAGAAATATTTATGTGGCGTGTATTTTTGTATGGATTTTACTTGCGTATTCGGATTTTTTGTCGTACCTTTGCACGCGGATTAAAGGTCATTCCGTATATTTGGTGATATGAACTTCCAGCTCTTCGGCAATAAAGAAGCACCGACGCTACTCCTCATTCCCGGGTTGGGCGTGTCGTACGAGATTTTCCTTCCGCTCATTCGTCTGACGGAAGACAAGTTCCGTATCATCGCCGCCGAAGTGGACGGTTTCACGCTCGGCAAGTATACGCGTTTCACGTCCATTGATGACCAAGCCGCACAAGTCATCGCCTATATCAAAGCGCATTTTGACGGACATCTGGACTGTGCGTACGGGCTTTCGCTGGGCGGTAAGATCCTCTCGCGTGTCTTGGAGCGTGACGAACTGACCATCGACCATGCCATCCTCGATGCCGCGCCTTTGCTGCCTTTGCCGCGGTGGCTCGTCAATCCGCTACGGTACTACCAGGCGGCAAATGTGTGGACATGTTACCACTGGACGGGCTTCTGGAAAGCGGTCTTCCGTTCGCACTATTTCGATGTGCTGCTGGACGAGTGCAAGAAGGTCTGGCCCTTCGGCAGAACGCAGGCGGTAGTGGATGGTTACAAATCGGTCTATACCAACCGCCTGAACGCCATTCATGGCGCCGACATCCATTTCTGGTACGGCACCAAAGAAGCCTTCGTCGCCAAACCGCAAGTGAAACACTTGCTTTCCCTCTGCCCGCAAGCCCACATCGAGGTCTTCCAAGGCATGAACCACGGCCAGCTCCTCATCGACCATCCTGAAGAGATTGCACAGCGAATAACTCACATAACCGCTTGGCACGGTATTTGTTCTCATAGCCGAGGATAAAAATTCCGTGCCTTGTGATGCCTTCCTACCGTACTGCCATAACCGCTCTGTTACTGCTTCTTTTGCTGCCTTTGGCGGCGAAGAAACGGCAGCCTGTGCCCGATTCATTGCAGACGCTCACATATGAAGTGAACGGCGTGCCTCTTCGGATGCAGCGAGTGGAAGGCGGTTCATTTGTGATGGGTGCTACGCCCGACCAGCACGACCCGGACACCTATACCGACAAGCCCGCGCACCTCGTTTTTCTCTCCCCTTACTATATGGCGACAACCGAAGTCACCAACCGTCTCTGGCGGGCGGTCATGTCCGAAAAGGAGATGCTGGAGCTGTCCGGTTATCCCGAACACCCGGTCTCTTTTGTCAGCTGGCATGAAGCACAGCGGTTCGTGCGTCGGCTGGATAGTATCACCGGCATGCCTTTCCGTCTGCCGACCGAGGCGGAATGGGAGTTCGCAGCGCGTGGCGGAGCCAAGAGCAAGCACTATCGTTTTGCAGGCGGAGATGTCCCTGACAGCATAGGCTGGCTCTATTCGGTGGCAGGGAACTGGACGCACCCGGTGGCACGCAAGCAGCCGAATGAGTTAGGGCTGTATGACATGACGGGCAATGTGGCGGAATGGTGTCAAGACCTCTACGGTCCCTACCACCTGTCCACGGCACCTGACCCTTGCGGAGCGGACACAGGCTCGTTCCGTATTGTGCGCGGCGGCAGTTACGATGAGGCGAAAGCCAACTGCCATCTGTCCGTGCGGCGGTGGTACGAGCCGGAGACATCCGTGGGGTATATCGGCCTGCGTGTGGCGCTGAGTCTGCCTGACGACCCCGGAGCGTCCTCCCGATTAACGGGAGGAGCGGCCTCCGCCGAGAAGGGCTATCTATCTCTCACGCAAAAGGTACGTATCAAAGGCCGCAGACTGCATTTTTACCTTGTGCCGGGCGAAGCACCCTATTATATCTCCGATGAGATCAGTGCGAATCAATGGAAGCGTGTCATGGCTGCGGAACCGCCGGACAAGGAGCGCGGCTTGGCTGTCGGCATGAGCCGGCAGGAGCGATTGCGTTTTGCGGAGACCTGCAGCCGTCTGGCAGACAAACCGCTGGCGGTCGCTTCGATAGCGGAGGTAGATAGTGCCATAGCGAAAGGAGCGATTGCCCCGCCTAAGCAGCCGAAACGCAAGCAATCCGTCCGGTCAACTCAGCGCAGCCGCAGAACACGCGAGAAACTCTCTCCGTGGACAGAACTGGTTGGCGTCCGGCTATCACTACCCGATGACCCTGTTCTGCTGGAATACAAGGGCGATGCTAACGAAAAACTCCCTTTGCGTCTCGTCATTAAGTTATAAAAATGGCACCTTCTCTTGCACATGTCCGAAAAAAGCAGTACCTTTGCAGTCGCAAATTAAAATCACTACGTAATATGGAAGAATTTCGTGTAGATCCGCGGGTGACGACATCCGAAGCGCAGGCGGTGTATATAGAGCAGGGCCGCAAACTGTTTGCATTCAACCAGACCGTTCCCTTTACGCCGGAGAATATCGAAGCAACGAAAGCCCTCTTTGGTGAGAACCTCGGCGAAGGAAGCATCGTCCAACCGCCCTTGAAAGGTGTCTGCTTTGACATGGTACATATCGGCAAAAACGTCATGATCATGCCGGACTGTCTGATGATGTCGCGCGGCGGTATTACGATAGAGGACGGCGCGATGATTGCGGCGAACGTGCAACTCATCAGCAATAACCACGACCTCTACGAGCGGCAGATACTCATCTGCAAGCCCGTGCGTATCTGTAAGAATGCTTGGGTGGGCGCAGGTGCAACTATCCTGCCGGGCGTGACGGTCGGCGAGAATGCTGTGGTAGCCGCTGCAGCGGTCGTGACCAAAGACGTCCCAGCCAACACCATCGTCGCCGGCAACCCTGCCAAAATCATCAAAACCATTCCGCCCAAAGAAAATTGATATACAATGAGAAAACTATTTTTAACAATCCTCGCAGGCATCGTTGCCTTGACGGGTTGCAATGCGCAAACAACTAAAACAAATGAACAAATGGTAAATGATAAAATGAACAAATGTCTTGTAGTCTTTTTCTCCCATGCCGGAGACAACTACGCCGTAGGAAACATCAAAGTGGGCAACACCAAGATTGTTGCCGATTACATCAGCGAACTGACGGGTGCCGACCAGTTTGAGATTGTCACCCATAAGTATGACGGTATGGCATACAAGCCGCTCTGCGACCTTGCACAGGAAGAGCAGTACGCCGATGCCCGTCCGGCATTCGAGGGCAAGTTGGATAACCTTGACCAATACGATGTCATCTTCGTCGGCGGTCCCGTCTGGTGGGGCACCTACCCGCAAGTGATGTTTACCTTCTTCGACACCTACGACCTCAACGGCAAGACCATCTATCCGTTTACCACCCATGAGGGCAGCGGCTTGGGCTCATGCGTGAGCGATCTTCGCAAGGCATACCCCAATGCCGATGTGAAGAAAGGCTTCAGCATCTATGGTCACGAGGTGCGCACCAACAAAGCGAAAGTCGAGAGCTGGATCAAAGGTCTGGAACTTTGACAGAAACACGCATATTGACTTTATCAGCGACTCACCCCTCTTTCCAGCACTGCGGGTCGGGGGCGTAGAAGTTATGGGTGTAGCCGAACGCTACAGCGGGACAGCCGCGGCAGAAACGCAGCAACTCGCACTTCGCGCATTTCTCAAAGCGCTCATGCTCGCGGTACGCGTTCATCCTCGGTCCGTGATAAACATCGTACATCTCTTCCGACACGGAGCCGACATAACTCTCGAAACGGCGGCACGCCATGAGCCGTCCGTCGGCAGAAATAGTGAAATGGCAGTTGCCGCAGTTGCAACCGTCGTAGATGGTATCCGGGGCTAAGTTATCCGGGATTGTCCAAAGACCGCGCTCGTAGAGATAGAGCGTCCAGAGATGGTCTTTGAGGTTGAAGGTGGTTTCGGAATCCTTGTATTGCTCGAACTTATGCCAGCAGCGGTCAAGAAAATCGCGGTAGCGCAAAGGCTCCACATGCCACCCGGCATTGCCCTTTGTACTTTGTACTTTGTCACTTTGTCCCTTAACCTTGTCCTCTGAGGTCGGGCAGTAACGGCCGAAAGCGAAGATGTCCGCGTGGTGGGCGACGATGATGTCAATCAGTTCGGGTATCTCGTCTATGTTCGCTGCGCTGATGGTGGACATGATAGCGCAATGCATACCCGCTTCGCGGATGACAGGGATTGCCGCGAGTGTGGCGTCAAACGAACCGGGCTTGCGGAAACGGTCATGCGTCTCTCTCAGACCGTCCAGCGAGAGTTGGTACTTGCGGCAGCCGAGTGTGTGCATCCTCCGGCACACTTCGGGCGTGAGGTGGAAGGGATTGCCCATGAGCGTGAAGGGTATTCCGCGGCTGTGTACCAGCTCCAGCAAGTCCCAGAAACGGCGGTGCAGAATAGGATCGCCGCCGGTGATATAGAGGTATGGCGCATGGTTCATCCGCTGTGCCATACGACAGATGTTATCGAGAGTACTGACCAGCCGTTCCCACGGCGTTTCTATCAACGCAGGGTGTCCCTCAGCGAAGATATAGCAGTGTTTGCACCGCTGGTCGCACTCGTCGGTTATATGCCACTGAAAGGCAAAATACTCCATGCTTACTTGTCTCCGGCTCCGCAGGAAGCACCGCAGGCAGCGGGTTTCTCTTCGGGTTTGTCACCTGCGCCGCAAGCACTACCGCAAGCTGCCGGTTTCTCTTCGGGTTTGTCACCTGTACCACATGCACTACCGCAAGCGGCGGGTTTCTCCTCGCACAGCATACCTTGTGCGCTGTGAGGAACGTAAAGATCGTTTACACGTTTCATAATAATGAATAATTAATAATGAATAATGAATATTTACTCAACAATGAGTGTTCTGTTTTCTTTGCGGGGCTTGATTTTGGGGTACTCGCCTTTGCAGTAACCGAGCAGCACAAAGCACCTCGGCGCGTAGTTATCGGGCACGGCCCATTGTGCCATGAGCGACTTGCCGTAGTCGTTGTAGAAGGTCTCTTCCGCACGGGCGATAATACACGATGCGATGCCCAATTCCGTTGCCGCCAGAACCATGTTTTCCGCACAGCAGAAAGCGTCCGGCACGCTGTAGAGGAAGTTATGTTGCGCAAACACTACCACCACCGTCGGGGCACCGTAGAAACCGCTTTTGATGGTCGGGTCATCAATGATGCTGGGCTGCTCAGCCGACACATTGCCGCCGATGAGATGGTCACGCCGCAGGCTCGCCACATTCAGTTTGCCCAGTTTCTCGGACACCTCGCGGTCGCGGATTGCCACAATCATACTGCGCTGTCCGCCGCCTGCATTCGGCGCAAACGAACCGGCTTCGATGATACGTTCCAAGTCTTCACGGGGAATCTGCTTGTCCTCGTACTTGCGTATCGACCGACGGTATTTGACTAATTCAAAGAAATTCATAAAGAGATGATTTTTCGGCTACAAAATTACTGCTTTTTTTTGAAATACGCAAGAGAGGTAAAATAGATTAGTTAGTAACCTATTCCGCCATTTTGGAAATAACTTGCATCTCAGACATAAAATTTTGATAAAAAAGTTACTTTTTTTTTGAAAGTATTGTACAAATGGGAAAATAGTCGTATCTTTGCCGTCGAAAATGACCAATTGGCTCAATGTCCAAATAAATGGTAAATGGTAAATGATTAAATTGTAAATGCCTTTATGCGAAAGAAAGACAGTCAGAATTCCATGTTTGAGATGTGCCCGGTGCGCAATGTAATAGCCCGTTTTGGTAATAAATGGGGTTTCTTAGTGTTGCTTGTCATCAGCGAACACGGCACAATCCGTTTTAGCGAACTGAGCCGCGCTATACCGGATATTAGCACGCGCGTTTTAAGCGGTACGCTGCGCACGCTCGAAGCGGATGACCTCATCGTCCGCAAGGTGTATCCGGAAATTCCGCCGCGCGTGGAATACAGTCTCACGCCCATCGGCGCAGAGTTAGTGCCTATTGTGCAGGAGCTAACAGCATGGGCATCCAAGAACCTGCCGACAATCATGAAGCACCGTCAGCAGTTCGAGGCATGATAAAAGCGGCTCACGGCAATGTGAGCCGCTTCTGGTCAGCCTTTCCTCGTATGATGGTCCCGTGATGGTAAGGCGAAGGACAGCGCGTTCCCATGACGGAGGAAGCACATGACCATCACGGGACCATGTCCCGGGAACGACCCGCTGAAGTCCGAAGGACATCCTAAAAAATCTTCTTTAAAAAATTAGTCCGACTGACCGCCATGCCGCTTCAGCGGCGTCTCTACGCGCGTATGCGCAGTACCACCACCTTTAATTAAAGGTGGTAGCTACCACCTACGGTGGTGGCGGGGTTGGGCTTTCTTTTTTATTATTCTTTTGGTTCTTTTCTTTTTCTTTTTTCTTTCTCCAGGGGGTAAGCCTTAACCGGCAAATTTAAGAAAATAGCCTTTCCCCTTGCATATCTCGCAAAAAAGTTGTACCTTCGGACTCCGCCTTACTCTATTTGTTCTATGTGTTATACTAATCCTCCGAGTGGGAACTCGTCGGGTATAACACTCGGAGTGCCATCCGAGGCACTCCTTCACCAGCCCGAAGTTACGTTCTTAGCCACAAGGGCACGATTATTTCGCAAAATCCTGCAAATAGCAAATATATGCAAGCATAATTTGCGTATTCGGATTTTTTGTTGTACCTTTGCAGTCGCAAATGAATAAACAACCATGATATATTATTTCTCCGCCACGGGCAATACCAGCACAGCAAGTATTACAAAAAATGATAACCATTAAAATCACAACATTATGAACATTTTTGAAAGATTAACTTCCGGCTATCCGCAAGGAGATGTAGCCCCTCAGGATTTCATCGACCATTTGTCTATCGGAGCCGACGGATGGGTGGGCGCATGGATTGCTGTCGGCTTGGCTGTCATCTTCGGCTTGCTGGTGTACATTATCCCTATTTATCTGACCGAGAAAGAGAAAGTCGGTCCGTATCCTCTTTGGCTGCACACGTTCTATTGCGCAGCGGATTTCATGGGTATTTGGGTATTCTTGGACGCATGGCTCAAGTATGACCATTTCCCATTGTTCCTGCTGCTCTCTATCGGCGAAGCTATCTGGGTCGGCATGGAGATCTTCAGCCTCCAACGCGCATGCACCTATGAGAAAGACATCAATTTCAAACCGGGTGCCACTACCAAGGACATGCTCAAAACCATCTGCATCCAGCTCATCTGTTTCTACGTAGGTCTGAACCTCTTACGCTTTGAGTTGCACGATAGCACTATGTGGAAATTCTGGATCTTCACCCAGGTTCTTATCACAATCGTTCCCGGTCTGGTCATGGAAGCACGCCAAACGCGCAAAGGTTACAGTCTCTGGCTGCATATCGTTCTGATCTGTGTGGCATTGGTTTCTTTCAACCCGTGGTGCAACATGTGGCTGGCTATCGCACCGGATTTCTTCTCGCTTGAAGCGAACCCGTGGTATTATATCATGGGTGTGGTCTGTCTGTATTTCTCCGTCCGCGGTTTGGTGCAGTACCTCAAACTGCCGGAGAAGAAATAACTGTTTCTTGCAGAATTTATTAGCCACTGACTCTTGCAGAGCTGGTGGCTTTTCTTTTATATCCACCTACGGTCTACCATTATTCTTTGTCGTTCGTTCGCCTTGACCAAGCAACTGCGCCCTTCCAATCCCTAACGCGGGATATATTTACTGCTATTTCCTTACCTCGTTAGGATTGACCCCTAATTGGTTCTTGACATAGCGGTTGAGGTGGCTGACGGACGAGAAACCGAACATGTCCGTCAGTTCCTGAATCGTCACATTGGGATTACGCAGCAGGCGCGAGATATCCAATGCCGTATAGCGGCTTATCCAGTGGTTCGCCGGATAGCCGCTGTATTTCTTTACAGTCTCGGAAAGGTACTTGCTCGTCACGCAGAGGCGGTCGGCATAATAAGCCAAATCGCGGTGTTCGCGGAACTCGCCTTGCTCCAAAAGCCTTAGAAAACCTTCCATCAATATTGCCGCAGGTGTGGTGACCGTCTCGTTGCCATAAAGCGCAGCATGGAAATCGAAGAAGTCAATAATCATCCGCTGCACTGCGTTGAGCAACATATCCCGATAGAAGAGGTGGCTGGTCATAGCAAGGCATTCCTCGATATACACCATGCTTCGTCTCAACCTTTCGGTCTGCTCTTCGTTCAGTGGCATTACGGGGTTCTGGAAAAGCAACATCCCGCCACGCATGCCATAGTTGCTCATCGGCGTAGCGAGTTCGGTAAATTCAGTCACTACAAACACATTGAGAATTTGGAAATCTTCTGTCCTGCTAATCAATTCGCCCTGCTCGCTCTTGCGCAGGATAAAACTGTCGCCTCGATGGAGCCGGTATTTTCTGCCGATCAGTTCCACTTCCGCTTCTCCGTTAAGACACAAGGCGTGCGTCAAATACCCCAGCATCTGCGCTTGCTGCTCCGTTTCAAAAGTATGACTTACAACTACGTTTTGCATACGCGTTCGGCTATTAAATTTGCCGGCAAAGTTACAATATTTTTCTCACATATGCAAGCAAAAAGTGCAAAAAATGCCGTAGTTATAATTTGTTCACCTCACGAAAAAGCAGTAATTTTGCACTCGATTTTGAAACGCAACGAATATGAAACATAAATTTTTAACCTTGCTAGCAGCGATGGCGGTATGCATCAGCTGCAGCGCACAAAACCCAAATGAAAAAATGGTAAATGATAAAATGAAAAAATGTCTTGTAGTCTTTTTCTCCCATGCCGGAGAGAACTACTCCGTAGGAAACATCAAAGTGGGCAACACCAAGATTGTTGCCGATTACATCTCCGAGCTTATTGGCGCCGACCAAGCCGAGATTGTGACACACAAGTACGACGGTATGGCTTATACGCCGCTGACTAACCTGGCGCAAGACGAGCAGAATAACGACGAGCGTCCGGATTTTGAACTCGTGCCGAATGTCGATTTCAGTCAGTATGACACCGTTTTCATCGGTGGTCCCGTATGGTGGGGCACCTATCCGCAGGTGATGTTCACGTTCTTCGACCGCTATGACCTGAACGGCAAAACCATCTATCCTTTCACCACCCACGAAGGTAGCGGTCTCGGCTCATGCGTCAACGATGTCCGCCGCGCGTACCCGAACGCCTCCGTGCAGAAAGGCTTCTCCATCTATGGTCACGAGGTGCGTACCAACAAAACAAAAGTAGAGAACTGGCTCAAAGGACTTTAAGTATGGATTACAAGAAAGGAACTGTTTACGAACTGATGGATGCCGGCGGACCGACGGACGTGCGCGAGCCGTATTTTATGGAGGCTGTCGAGGAGATGATGCGGTCACGCAAGCTCTGCGCCATCGCTAGCGCCAAGATGCCGGACGACATGTCTTATATCGCCGATCTTGAAGAACTCTTCGGGCGCAAACTGGACGATGTGCGTATCCTCACGCCCTTCATCTGCGATTTCGGCAACCGCGTGAAATTCGGCAAGGGCGTGTTTATCAACCACTCTGCCGTGCTCAGCGCATCCGGTGGCATTGAGTTTGAGGACGGCGTAGCGATAGCACCCTGTTTCCGAGTGGCGACCATCAACCATGATTTCAACAACCGCCACACCATCTATACGTACGGTAAAGTAACCATCAAAAAGAACGCATGGATTGGTATGAACGTCACTATCTGCCCGGGCGTAACCATCGGCAAATATGCAGTAGTAGCAGGCGCAGTAGTGACTAAAGATGTGCCGGACTACGCCGTTGTAGGCGGTTGCCCTGCCAAAATCATCAAAATGCAAAACCCCGAAGAACAACAGGAATAATGGAAACAATCAAACTATCCAACGGCATTCAGATGCCGATTTTGGGCTACGGTGTGTACCGCGTGAGCCCCGAAGAAACCGAACAATGCGTGCTGGACGCACTCGCTACCGGCTTCCGCCATATCGACACGGCGCAGTCGTATTTCAACGAACGCGAGGTGGGCAACGCCATCCGCAAGAGCGGTATCCCACGCAACGAACTCTTTATCACCTCCAAGGTCTGGATTGAGCATTTCGGCTATGAGCAGACCATCGAGAGTGTGCTGGAGTCGCTCGACAAACTGCAAACGGACTACATCGACCTCATGCTGCTCCATCAGCCTTTCGGCGATGCCTATGGCGCATGGCGCGCGCTGGAGGAACTGTATCAGGAGGGCAAACTAAAAGCCATCGGTATTTCTAATTTCTATGCCGACCGGATGGTGGAGTTCTGCCGGTTCGCTTGCAACGATTTTGTCAACGCCGACGGCGACTTGATCCAAGGCGTGCGCCCGATGGTCAACCAAGTGGAGATACATCCGTATCATCAGCAGAACACCTTGTTAGAATGGATGCGCAAGTACGACATCCGGCCCGAGGCATGGGCGCCGCTGGGCGAGGGACGCGAGGGCTTGTTTGAGGACGAGACCTTAAAAGCCATAGCCGCTAACCACGGCAAGAGTCTGCATCAGATTGTGCTCCGCTGGCATATTCAGCGAGGCATAGCTATCTTCCCCATGAGCCGCAACAAGGCGCACATGGCGGACAATCTCCACCTCTTTGATTTTGAACTGACGGACGAGGAGATGGCTCGGATAGCTGCGCTGGACAAAGGCCGTTCGGTGTTCTTCTCCCACCAGGATCCGGCGATCGTGGAGTGGTTCGGTCAGATGGTCGAGGAGCGCAAGAAACAGGGTCACCATCCCGCCTCCGAAAAGAAAGCGTGGTAAAAAGACATCTTAACCATTACCGGCTGCAAAGATACAACATTTTTTGGCAATCCGGCAAACAAAAGGGACTGTCATATTGATTCACGATACAGGAGACAAATCGAGTGTATAAACGGTGTAATTCCCGTTGCCCTCAGTAATCGTAAGGGAAAGGATACAGGATGAGCGCGCATCATATTCCAGCCTAAGCATCGCTATGTCTCTTGGAGCGGCATGTGCAACGGTCAATGTACAGATACGTTTCTTTGCCTCATTAGAGAATGTCTTTTCGGCATGATTGAGTTCCGCTGCTTTGTCCACTTCACCTCCCAGACAATAGAGTAACGTAGATCGGAAGAGGGACATCCGACTCTTAGGGTCTTTCACCGAAAAATGCTGCACTTTGCCATTCTTGCAGACATCGAAAGAATCGGCAGTTATATGTGTATAGTCCCCTGCGGGCTGGTGGTAATCCATCACCAGTCGGTTAGGATAGACGAGCACCATAGTTCCTTGACGGGTGGTAGTTTTATTCATTTTAGGCATGACCTTGGTCTCGGTGAAGGAGTATTCCTTGCCGGACACAAGACCTTGCTCTTGAGCAGATGATATAGCGGCGATGAAGAGCACGCAAATGAGCGTTAGAAATATTCGTTTCATTTCTTTTTTCTGTTTTTGATATATAGATAGAGTTTATACAAGTTCGGCTCCAGCGTATAGGACAGGAGGATGGTGGTGACCATGCCGACAACCGAGGCGAAACTGATGCTGCTGATAGCCGGATGTATGGCGAAGCCCAGGATGAACATACAGATAACAAGAATAGCCGCCGAGAGGGTGATAGCCGTCTTGTTATAGACTATAGTCGGGTTTTGGTCATCGCCCTTGAGCAGTCCTTCGAGAATGAATACCGAATAATCGACTCCTATACCGAAGACGAATGACGATACGATGATATTGATGAGGTTGAACGATTGATTAAACAGAGCCATCGCTCCGAGCACAGTGTACCACGATAGCATCATCGGGCACATGGCTATGAGGGCGAGCCAGAGATTGCGATAGGTGAACAGCAAGAGCAGGAAGACGAACATAGAACTGATGACCATAATAAGATTGAAATCCTTGTGAATCAGTTCAACAAGTCCGGTTGTGTAGTAATAGGGATCCATCACCATACATCCATCCAGCTGCGCCAAGCACTCTTTTACGGCAGGCATATGCTCATGCGTTGCCTTTACGGGAAAATAGACGAGCACCTTGTCTCCTGTCGACTCTGTCAAGTTCTCCGTCAGTTCCGGCGGCAGGATTCCCGCCTGAGTGAGAAGTTCAGGCTCCGCCGGAGATTCCATCAGTTCACGGAACGGCAGGAACATCTCCGGTTCAATACTTTCCGCCCGGCATGCTACGCAGATATGTTGCCATACTTCCTCTCGTTTCGACGGCGTGAAATAGTAGCGCCACGCGTTCAAGCGCTCTTCTTGCTTGGAGAGAGACGGCATCAGCAACGATATAGGTACACTCTCTTTCGTCATGCCCTCTGCGCACAAGCTATCCAGCGTCTGTTCCATAAGAGGCAACCTCTCCAATGCTTCTTCGGCAGAAGTAGCGACAGAGGCGAAATACTGTTTGTCATACCTTTCGTCCACATGCTCTTTCCACGAAACCTGCGCATGGAGGCACTCCGGCGAGGTATAGCCTATATGCTTCAGATCACTATCGAATGTGTAGCTGCCGGCATAACAAAGGCACAGGACCACCCACACAGCAGTGAAGAGGCAAACCGTTTTGTTGCGCTCAACGGGATAAGCGTTAATGCGTTCCAAGAATTGGAATGCTCTTCTATTAGGGGTGTAGTTGCGCGGCAGCAGATGCGGCACAACGATAAGACAGAACAAGGTAGTCCCGGCTATCGCCAGCAGCGCGAAAAAGCCGAAGTCATTGAGCAACCTCGATTGCGTGAAAAGAAGTCCTGCAAACGCGCCTATAGTGGTAAGGGAGCCCAAGAGGACAGGACGCGTCTGTTCGTCTAACGTGAAATCCACGTCTCCGGTATAGATATAATGAACCAGCACATGCAACACATAACTGAACGCAACTCCTAACACGATAGCCCCGATGCCGAGACTCATCAGGGACATCCCACCTTGCATCACAAACAGACCCGCTAACGCCAGCAACACACCCATGCCCAACGCACAAATAGTGAGCAGGACATAAGGGGGACGTTTGAGAAAGAAAGTCAGCAAGAGGAGAATAATGAGCAGGGCTATCCCTACCGTGACAAAGATATCGGTGTGCATGCGTTTGCTGTTGCCGCCTGCCAGCACAATCGTGCCGTGGAACAGAATATCTATGCCGGGATACTGTTTGCGGACTTCGTCCCGTACGTCCTCCATTGTTTCCACCAAACGACTTGCCTCGCGGGAATTATCCGTACCGAAAGCAGGCGTGACAAAACCATAGCAAACCATTCCGTCGGCGGAATAGAGATGGTTATTCATGAAACGAGAAGTATGCTGCCCTGCTCCATGATCGGGAAATAAGTTACTAAAAACATTCCACACCATGCCGCAGGGATCGTATGCAATCACATCATAGAAATTCCCGCCAATGTCTGTTTCCATAAAATCCGCATAAGATGCTATCTGCCGGCGTATATGTTCTGTTGTGCAAAGGGAATCCAATGCCGCCTTGTCCATATCCAGATACGCCGGGAAATGCGATGCCGCGTAATCGGCTGCATCCATCAGCAATGTCGGGTCGATATACGACAGCGTGTGTAGCACGGATTGCCTTTTTTCGGTAGCCTTCGTCACGCCGTCCATAAACAGATCCAACGCCTCTGCCAACTCCTGCGACGAAGGTGTAAAAGTACTATCGGCAGCTACTGCCTGCACAAAGATTTTGTCCTTCAGTTTAAGATTGGTGAACGTCACGCGGTACGCTTCATCCCCTGTCTCGGGAAGAAGTTGGAAGATGTTCTCCTCAAACTTACATTGCGCACTCAGCCATGCGAGAATCACCGTGCAGACGGCTACAGACACCCATAGGACGGCTTTATGTTGCCGCAGGAAATGATACAATCTCTTCATCGTTCGGATCTGTGTAACATGGGTTATGTATATAAACCGCCGTTGATGGAGATACATTCTCCCGTTATATATGCGGCATCATCCGAAGCAAGGAAAGCTACCACGGCAGCCACTTCGTCCGCCTCGGCGAAACGGTTCAAGGGAATCTGTTTCTTCAGTTCTGCTTCATCCAGTCCATCCACCATCTCGGTCTTGACAAATCCGGGTGCAACGGCATTGACGGTGATGTTCTTTCGCCCCACCTCCTGCGCCAATGCTTTGGTAGCGGCGATGAGTCCTCCTTTTGCCGCCGCATAGTTGCATTGCCCGGGCAGACCTTTTTGTCCAGAAAGGGAGGCAATACTAATGATGCGTCCGTGTTTATGCCGGATCATGGGCTGCAAAAGCGGGCGTGTGACATTATAAAATGAATAGAGGTTGGTAGAGAGCACGCGATCGAAATCGTCCGGCTCCATCCATACCAGCAGATTGTCACGGCGTATTCCTGCATTATTGATTAAAACATCAATGTAATCATCGGGGTGATTAGTCTGCCACTGTTCGATTGCTGCGACGGTTGCTTCGCGGTTGCTGACATCAAAACGTAGCAACTCGCCGTCACTACCTGCCTCACGTATCAGCGCGAGAGTCTCTTCCGCCGCCACATCGTTGGATTGATAATTGATGATGATGTGATAGCCCATACCGGCCATGCGGATGGCTACAGCTCTTCCGATGCCCCGGCTACCCCCTGTTACTAAAGCATATTTCATATTATTTATAGATATTAATTTGATTTACAATTGTTTCCATTCCTATGATTTCAGCAGCAGTGAAGACAGATGTCATGGATACGCCGAGTAGTCCGTGCAGATTCAGATTCTGTCCTGTCATCAGCACGTTGGGTAACGGTGTCTTAGGTGTCAGGATGGTTGTGAGCGGCGAACGGAAGTCCTTACGTATGCCGTATGCCGAACCCTCGTGCGTACGTGTGTAGCGGTGATAAGTAAGCGGTGTGGAAGTATAGATGCGACTGACCGCCTCGTTCAATGCCGGCAGACGATGGCTGATGAGTTGCAGACACTCATCCACTTTCCGTTGCTTGAATTCTACGTAGTCCTCGCCTCTTCTTCCTGCAGGTTTGTCCGCCCAAGCCGCCACTTCCGACCAACGCATCGGCACCAGTAGATCAACGGCAGGCTGGTTCGGATAGAAACTGACCATGACGCTGTTAACACGCCCGGCGGTTTGATTCCATAGATCCGCCCCGGCACGATGGACGAAGATATTGCGATTCTCGTACGGCAGGACGTCCGGTTTGAGGCATATGTTTGCTGTGAACATACCGACTGTGTCTTCCAATGCCACTATGCGACGTCGGAAAGAATTACGCACAGAGTGGCAATCCGCCATCAGTTGCACTACTTCCTGCGGATGAATGTCCGCAATCACCGTATCCGCTTCTATGAACTCGCCGTCCGTCAGTCGAACGCCTACAGCGCGTCCTTCATGCTCCACAATAGAAGCGACAGCCGCTTTCGTACGCACCTCGCCGCCCATTGTTCGGATGTCAGATGCCAAGTGATCGGCTATCTGATGTCCGCCGCCGCAAAGCCGCCATGCGCTTTGGATAAACGAGTTATTGATTTGGGCAAAGATATACAACGGCAGACTGTCACGACGAAGTTCCATCTTGATCGAAGTGCCGGAGAGCACTTGTCGCAGCAGCGGGTCATGCACCGTTTGAGCCAGATATTCATAGGCGGAACGGGCAAAGAGTGAACTGCTGTAGAAATCCGTAGCATTACGGGGCAGGAAAGCATCATAGATATGATTGCCCACATCTTTTAGGAACTGCGTATAAACACGCAATGATTCTCTCTCTGCGGGGAAAGCCTCCGCCAGTGTGTCGGCAAACCGTTCGTGTCCCACAGCAAAAGCATATCTCTCATCACCAATGACCACTTCGTCAAAACAGGCTTCATCAAGTGCCTGCCACGGCAACTCAGTCAAGTTGAAATAGCAGAAAAGCGGATACAAGGACTCGCCTTCCCGCAGCCCACCAACATAGTGAAATCCGGTGTCAAAAAGTACGTTTCCCCGCCGGAACGTCTGCAAGCATCCTCCGATATGGGCATCCTGCTCCAGTACTGTCACCTGCATGCCGTTCTTAGCAAGGATATAGGCACATTCCAGTCCTCCCAGCCCAGCTCCTATGACGACTGCATGTTTATTCATCGCTGACATCGGCTTTGAGCGTCAGGTAAGCCATATCCCCTTCGCCGATAGAGGCAGAGAGGCGATAAACGCCCGACTCTTTTTCCTGCATTTCGATGCTGACATCCACATTCGGATGGCTGAAAGGCGACATCATAGTGGTGAGGCGGCATTGTTTGACATATAGGATGCGCAGTTCGCCTCCGTGAACGACCTCTGCACACCGGCGAATCATCTCTATGTTACACACACCCGGCGAGACAGGTGTCCCCGGGAAATGTCCCTCATAAACACGGCAGTCCGGATTCAACCGTACGCGAACGATGCCTTTTAGCGGGCTATACGGCGTACATTGCTGTATATAGAAATAATCGTCAATCATCTTTTAGAAAGATCTTCATTTGGCAAGTCGCCGCCACTTTTTCATTCACTCGCACTTCTGCACGTATCAGACGGATGCCTCCCACTTCGGTAATCAACTGAATCTCAGTATGTAGCTCGCTGCCTACAGGCGGCAGGATGAGGAGCTCGCAATCTTTAATCTCGCCGATGAACCCTAATTTGGGTTTCTCGCCTCGTACGAATGTACCGTATCCGGCATACACCGCCGCCGATTGCGCGATATGTTCAATCAATCCGGGCTCGCGGAATACTCCGTCTCGGACAAATATATTGTCCGGTAGAACCGTCAGTCCTGTCTCGGCTCCCGTGTCAGAAGCAGACCACACAACGTCCACCATGACAATAGGTGGACGTTGCGGAATCAACTGATATATTTCTTCTCCTCGAAAAATCACACGCGTTCGGCAAGGTAATTGTACAAGGCCTCAAAAGTCTGCACTTTGGCAAGGTCAGCCGGTTGGATTTTCACGCCAAACTCGCTCTCGATAAGAGCCACCATATCCACAAGGCTCAGACTATCGAGCTGCAAGGTCTGTTTGATGTTCGCATCCGGGGTGATGATGGATTCTTCCACTTCAAATTCTTCTGCCAAAACACTATTCACTTTGGCGATAAGTTCATTCTTTTCCATAATAGATTATTTAATTTTTATTTTTTAATTTCTCTAACTATCAGTGTTGCGTTCGTACCGCCGAAACCGAAACTGTTGCTCAGGAACGTGTCGAAATGTTTGTCTATACGTTGGTTCGGAATCAACAGTTTGGCACTATCCTCATCCGGGTTCTCAAAATTCAGGTTGGCGGCTATAAAATCGTTCTGCATCATCAGTATTGAATAGATGATTTCGCTGGCACCGGCCATCCACATCTCATGTCCGGTCTGCGACTTGGTAGAGGTTACTTCAATACGCCTGTCACCGAATACATCGTATATGGCTTTTGCCTCGTTGGTATCGCCCACATGCGTAGAGGTCGCATGAGCGTTGATATAACCTATCTCGTCTATATTGATACCGGCGCGCTCGATAGCCATACGGAGTGACTTGCTCGGACCTGCCACGTTCGGGGAAGAGATATGGTCTCCGTTAGCGGAGAAACCGTAGCCTAAGACCTCTGCGATGATAGGCGCACCGCGTTTGACGGCGTGTTCGTATTCCTCGATGATGACCGTTGCTGCGCCGCCTCCGGGAACCAAACCATCACGGTCACGGTCGAACGGGCGGGACGCTTTCTCCGGTGCATCCTCACGGATGGAGAAAGCGGATATGCCATCGAACGAACCCACGGAGAACGGGTTCACTTCCTGTGCGCCGCCGCAGACAATCATATCTTGCAAACCCGTTTGTATCAAAAGCGCTCCTAAGCCGATGGCGTGTGCGCCGCTGGCACATGCACCGCTGACCGTCAGGTTAATGCCACGCAAACGGAAGATTGTACCCAAGTTCATCGTTACCGTGGAGTTCATTGACTGGAAGATCGCTCCGGAACCGCACAACGTCGTGTCGTGTTTCTCTCGGATGGTATCCACTGCGCGTACCGCAGGATCAACCGAAGAGTCGTTTCCGTAGAGCAAGCCTACATCGTGTTTGTCTAAATAATCTTGGTCGATGCCCGCATTGCGCAGGGCTTCCACTGTAGCACAGTATGCATATTTGGCTTGTTCCGGCATATACGTCCGCTGAGAACGACTCAGCACTCCCTTCAAATCGGGAATATCCACTTTGGCTGTTAATCCCGAACGGAATCCCATCTCTTTACGGAGAGGGTCAAGAATAATTCCGGACTTGCCCGTATAGAGCGAATCGCGTACCTCATCCAACGATTTTCCTAAGCAGGACCAGATGCCCATGCCTGTTATGACTACTCTTTTCATTGTATCTTGTTTTTAATAGATTCAAACAATTCTTTCCGTTTTTCTTTCAGTTCCGCCATGCGCTTTTTATTGCAGAGCATCCTTACGTTTCGGAACGTGCTCTGCATCCATTCCCACTCGTAATAAGCGAAGAGCGCCAACGGGTACGTCGCCAGTAGCATCCATACGATGGACTGCCACCACAGCCCCCATGTCAGACCGCAAACCAACACCGTCAGCAGGAAGAAGAACGGAACGCCTACTACTGCAGGGATGATGAAACGCCAACTATTGGTGAACATCTTGTCTGATTTCATGAACGGACGGTGGATGTTGTAATGAAGAAGATTGGGATATAGTGAAACGAGCCATAGCGGAAGCAGTATGATCTGCGCAATGACGCTCAGTATGGTCGTCAGCCATCCCTTGGCAGATGCTATATCCTTGTCCTTTATGCCAATCCCGGCTTCTTCGCGGCGAATCTCAGCTATCTTGTCCCAGTACACCCCTGTGGCTTGTATCTGGTCGCATAGTTTCTTGTCGCTGTCTAACTTGTCCGGCAGGAACTTCGGATTCTTGCCTTGCGCACAGCAATATGTATCGCCGAACTCACTATTCCGCAACCAATCGATTTCTTCATAGTGCTCCAAATCCCGTACATCCAGCATCATCTCCTCTATCTGCGCGCGGACTAATTGGTTCACCTCGCGTTGCGCGGTGCGCGGTTTCGTTTTGTACAACTCATAGTATGGAGCTAATGAGATTGGCTTTCCGAAACGTACCAGCACATCTGTTTGAACGCCAAAATAATCTTCGTAATGGTGTGCGCTCGGCACAATCTTTATATCATGCTGAAAGCCGTCACGCTCCGCCGTCTGAAATGCGAGACGCGTGTAACCGAAGGAGAAATCCCCTAACCAGTGCTTGTCCTGATGCGTGCCTTCGGGATACATAATCAGACGGTTTCCTTCTAACATTTTGCCGCCCGATATGCGAATGGTCTCTTCGTTCTTACCAAGCGACTCCTGACCGTCGTAATTCAAACGGAACGCAGGAAGCATACCAAGCCATAGAAAGAATTTGGTTATCAACGGGTGCCATGAAAAGACATTTCCGCGTGCGATAACATACGGATGGCTCTCGTTCTCCAGACCTAAAATCATCACCAACGGGTCGTTGGCGCAATTCTGGTGGCAGGACACAATCATACATGGTTCCCCCAATGCCGGCAGGTTCTCTTTCCCTTGATAATACACATGCCGGAACAGCAACCGGTTATTCATAAACCGTATGTACCGCTTGTACTGACGGTATCCGAAACTTCCGATATATTTTTTCTTTTCCATATTTTTTCGCGCGCATAGGCGCATAAAATCGTACAAAATTACAAAAAAAAATTGATACTTACCAAATGGATAGGATTTTTAGAAAACATATAAGGATATATAGAAAATGGTTTTGCTGTCAGCAATTCATCAGTCTATACGTCAGGTACACGGCATACAAAGCCAGGAGGATAGCTCCGTGCCAGCGGTTGAGCTCGTGACGGCGGTTGGTTAGGACTGCCAGCCAGACGAGCAGCGCGCCGAGAGTGACCATGATGCAATCCACCATGCCCCCATCGTACGCAGGCAGAGGCATGACAGTAGCGGATACACCCAGAATAAAGAACACATTGAACGAGACGCTGCCGATGATGTTGCCCAAAGCCAAGTCGCAGTTTTTCTTGTATGCCGCTACCACCGAGGTAGCCAACTCCGGCAAAGATGTGCCGAGTGCAACAATGGTCAGCCCGACCACCGCATCAGATACACCTAATTTATACGCCGCCTTGACAGCTCCGCGAACAACCATCTCTCCGCCTGCCACCAAACCGAGTATGCCTGCAACAACCAGCACCAGCACTTTCCATAGCGGCATGGACGGCACTACCTCCATCTCTGTTACATCGGGATTGGCAGACTTGGCTGTATAGTACATGAACAGACACAGGAGAAGCAGCAGGATAATACCGCTGACGCGCGACATGCCGGGTGTCGTCTCAAAAGGCAGCGTGACCGCTACAGCCACCAAAACAACTACTCCGGCAAGCACCATCATCGGGATCTCCACCGTCCGAGAGGACCGCTGCGAAGAAATAGGACAGATCACTGCCGTCAATCCCAAGATGACAAAGATATTGATGAGGTTGCTGCCTAAGATATTGGTCAGAGCCAAGTCCGTTTGTCCCTCCGAGAGGGAAAGCATGTTGACCACAAACTCCGGCATGGAGGTGCCGAAAGCTACGACGGTCATGCCAATTACCAGACTGCTGACTCCGAACCGTTTGGCAAGTGCCGATGCACCGTCCACCAGCCAGTCTGCGCCCAGCGTGAGCAAAACAAATCCGAAAACGATAACCATGACCAGCGTAGTGGTGTTCGCCAATAATGATTCTAATAGTTGATACATGATATGTTATGATTAATTTTTCTTTCTGAATACTACATGTTCGTTCAGGACGAAGTTCACAATGCCGGAAACGCAAAGTGCCAAGATATTGCAAATCAGTACATCCCATCCGCCGGAGAAGCGTTCGATAAGCAGCAGCGCACCCATCTTTATCA
>ERZ842401.660-NODE-660-length-50631-cov-10.310898_pt1 | contig 50631 bp, 36 predicted proteins | sample MGYA00521270_ERZ842401 | MGnify/ENA primary metagenome ERZ842401 (study PRJEB31892, sample SAMEA3878208) | bioreactor metagenome | biome: Moose rumen | place: Sweden | collected 2011-10 | study: EMG produced TPA metagenomics assembly of the PRJEB12797 data set... | reverse complement strand
TTTGACTCTACCGGGCCACTCGAATGGACCCCTATGAGCACCAGGAAACAAAAAAGGGGCTGACACAAGTCAATTTGACTTTTGGTCAGCCTCTTTGCGAAGTATCAGCTTCGCTATTTCATTGAAGGGCCTGCACCATGGCTTTGGCGACGGCTTCCGAGGCGCCGGTACCGCCCAGAAGGGAGCGGACCCTGGCATAATCGTCCAGCATCTTCCCGCGATATTCTGCATTTTCCAGTATCAGGGTCATCTCCTCCCGCAAATGGCCGGCCGTGAGGTCGTTCTGCAGCAGTTCCTTGAAAGCCAGGCGGTCGATGATCAGGTTGGCAAGGGAGATGTATTTTACTTTGATCAGGCGGAGCATGATGGCGGCACTCACCGGATTCACGCGGTACCCCACCACCTGGGGCGTCCCGATCAGGGCCGCTTCCAAAGAGGCCGTGCCCGAATTGATGACGGCGGCCCGGGCATGGCGGAGCGCACCATACGTTTCCCCGAAGACCACTTTCACATAGTTCCTGCCGCCCAGATACTGCGCATAGTCTTCCATCGACCTGGAAGGGGCGGCTGCGACAACGAAGACGAAGTCGGGATGATCCTGGTGCCAGGCATCGGCAAACTGTACCAGTACGGGCATCATGTTTTTGATTTCCATGCTCCGGGAGCCGGCCAGGAGGGCGATCCAGGGAGCGTCCGGAAGACCGGTCCGCTGCAGGAACGCTTCCCTCGTCTCCTTCATGGCAGGGCTTCGGTCGATGGCGTCCACGAGCGGATTGCCGGCATAGACGAAAGGCACACCCTTGGACTCGAAATAGGGCTTTTCGAAGGGAAAGACGATGAAAAGCTTGTCCACGAAAGCCTTCAGCTTACGGATGCGTCCTTCGCGGGAAGCCCACACCTTGGGGGCGATATAGTAAAAGACCTTGAATCCTGCCTTATGGGCGAATTCCGCCATCTTGAGATTGAAGCCGGGATAGTCGATAAGCACCACTGCATCCGGTTTCCAGGCCAGGATATCGTCCTTGCAGAAACGGACGCGCCGAAGAAGGGAGCCCCCTTTCCTGAGAACTTCCATGAAGCCCATCACGGCGCCCTCACGGTAATCCTTCACCAGCCCTTTGCCCGTCTGGTGCTCCCGGTAGACAGCATTCATCAGATCCCCGCCCCAGAAACGGATATCGGCCGAAGGGTCCTGAGCATAGAGGCCTCGCATCAGGTTGGACCCGTGCAGATCGCCGGAGGCCTCGCCGGCTATCAGATAGTATTTCATAAGCGGACGAGCCGCTCCAGCTCGGCTTTGTCGGTAGGGTCTGCCTGGCAAGGGACCACGGTCACCCAACCTTCTTTCAGCAGGAGATGGTCGGCCATGGCGGCGTCGGGGTCATCGTTGACGAAACTGCCTTTCATGAAGTAGAACTCCTCCCCTTCCTCCTTCTCCACGCGCTGCTGCTGCCAGAGGAACTCGTTGTCCAGGCCCAGTTCCTTCAGGCGTTCCTCGTCCCAGGGCTCGAATTCTTTCACCCAGTGGCCCGCACCCTGACGGGCCCATTTCACGCCCTTGATTTCCTGGAGCGGAACGGGCGGGAAATTGATGTTGTAGTAGATGCCTTTCCGCTCCGGCCAGTTTTCCAGCAAAGTACGGATGATTCCGGGAAGGAGAGCCTTTACGCCCGAAAAATCCGGATGGGGGTCGTGGTCGGCCAGCGACACGCCGATTCCCTTGATCCCGTTGATGGCGGCTTCTTCCGCGCAGGCCATGGTGGCACTGTAATTGGACCCCGTGGAGGCGTTGCTGCCATGGTTGACGCCGCATACGATCAGGTCCGGATTGCGCGCCTCGTATTTATATTGGAGGCCGAATTTGATGCAGGAAGCGGGCGTTGCGTCCAGATAGCACCATCTGCCAGGGCCTTCTTCCGGCAAATCCTTGTATGCCAGCTGCTTCACCCCCAGCGAAACCGCCATGGACATGGCACTCTGGTGGAACTTGGGGGCTACTACGGTTACGTCGCCGAACCCGGCCATGATGCTGGCCAGGACGTGCAGACCGGCGGCCTTGTAGCCGTCATCATTGGAAAGCAGGATTCTCATGGTGCAAAGATACGAAAAAACCCGGCTTCATGAAAAGCCGGGTTAAAATCGAGGGAGCAAAAATTACTTGGTGATGACCTTGGCCATTTCCAGGACCTTGTTGCTGTAACCCCACTCGTTGTCGTACCAGGCGCAAACCTTCACGAAGGTCTTGTCCAGCTGGATACCGGCCTTCTCGTCGAAGATGGAAGTGCGGGCATCGTTGCGGAAGTCGGTGGAAACCACAGCCTCGTTGGTGTAACCGAGAACACCCTTGAGTTCGCCCTCGGAGGCCTTCTTCATGGCAGCGCAGATTTCCTCATAGGTAGCTTCCTTGGCGAGTTCGCAGGTGAGGTCTACGAAGGAGACATCGGAGGTGGGAACACGCAGGGACATACCGGTGAGTTTGCCGTTGAGTTCAGGAAGAACCTTGCCGACAGCCTTGGCGGCACCAGTGGAGGACGGGATGATGTTCTCCAGGATACCACGGCCACCGCGCCAATCCTTCTTGGAAGGACCGTCAACGGTCTTCTGGGTAGCGGTAGCAGCATGAACGGTGGTCATGAGGCCGCGGACTACGCCGAAGTTGTCGTTCAGGACCTTGGTAAGAGGAGCAAGGCAGTTGGTGGTGCAGGAAGCGTTGGAGATGATGGTCTGGCCGGCGTAGGTCTTGTCATTTACGCCATAGACGAACATCGGGGTTGCGTCCTTGGAAGGAGCGGACATGATCACCTTCTTGGCACCGGCCTTGATGTGAGCCTCGGCCAGTTCGGCGGTGAGGAAGAAACCGGTGGACTCCACGACGACATCGGTGTTCAGGGCACCCCAGGTGATGTTGGCGGGATCCTTCTCGCAGAAGACCTGAATCTTGTTGCCGTCTACGATAAGATAGTTGCCTTCCACCTTGATGTCATGGTTGAAATGGCCGTGAACGGAATCGTATTTGAGCATGTAAGCCAGATAGTCGGGATCCAGCAGGTCGTTGATACCCACTACGATGATGTCTTTGTTGAAGTTCTCGACGGCGGCGCGGAAAACCATTCTGCCGATACGGCCAAAACCGTTAATACCAAGTCTGATCATAATTGTGTTTTGTTAATTTATTGTTTGTTAAACGTATTGCTTTTATTTGCGCGGCAAATTTACGAAAAAATCCGTAAAATTCATAACGAATTTCAGGGATTTTTAAAAATTTTAAAAGGTTAGAAACCAACGAACACCGGGCGGGAGAGCCGGATTCTTTTTCCGGTATCTTCCAGAAGACCCGTGGAAGCGTCTCTCCGGTAAATCTCTATGGAATCGTTGTCCCGGCAGGCAACCAGCACCCAGCGTCCGTCCGGGGTGATGTTGAAGTTCCTGGGATGTGGACCGGTCAGTCGGTATCCGGCTTCGGTGAGCGTGCCGTCACCGGCGACGGAGAATACGGCAATGCCGTCATTCTGCAGGCGAAGGCTGGCATAGAGGAAACGGCCGTCAGGCGAAAAATGGATGTCGGCGGCACCGCGGGCGTCCACCCTGTCGGCCTTCACCACCTGTTTCATCCGGAGAGTGCCGGAGGCATAGTCGAAGACGGCGATATCGCCGGAAAGCTCCCCTATCACATATAAGTGCTTTCCCGAAGCGTCGAAGAGCAGATGCCGCGGGCCGAAATCGGCCGGAAGGGCGGCTGCCCGCCGATAACCTTCCACCCCCGTGCCCACGAGATCCAGGCTGCCGATTTCATCGGCACTGAACTCGCTGAACAGCAGGTGCTTCCCGTCCGGAGAAAAAACGGCACAGTGTACGTGCGGCGTTTCCTGGCGGGACAGGTCCGGACCTCCGGTGGCGGAAACCAGCAAGGAATCCAGCGGAGCAATGCGGCCATCGGCCTTGAGCCTGTACACGCCCAGCGTTCCGCCGGTGTAATTGGCAACGGCAAGAAGGGTTCCGTTGGTGGAGACATAGCAGGGGTCCTCCCCTTTTCCGGGAAGGCCGGTGGGCTGGCTGTTGAGCAGTTCGAACCCGTTTCCACCATAGCGCCAGGCCCAGACGGAGGCCGATTCGTCCGGCATCTCGCTTACCGCATAGACGCGGGAACCGTCCACCGCCATATAAGAAGGATTGGGCATCACCGCTTTGGCGAATGCGCCGGGGGCCTCGGGAAACGCCCCCTCCGAGACCACCTCGCCCGATGCCTGGTCGAATTCATAGACATAGAAGCCATCGGAATAGGTGCCCACGAACAGGGTAAGCAGGTTTTCACGGGAACAGGACACTGCCGCCAGCAGAACCATCAGTTGAAAAATCCGTTTCATATCAGTCGAAGAAGGTATTGTCCGTACTGGTTCCTGGCCATCGGGGCGGCCAGTTCCCTGAGCCTGGCGGCGGAAATCCATCCCTGCCGGAAGGCGATTTCTTCCGGGCAGGCGATCTTGAGGCCCTGCCGCTTTTCAATGACTTCAATATAATTGGAAGCCTCCGACAGGGATTCGTGGGTGCCGGTGTCCAGCCAGGCGAAACCCCTTCCCAGGGTCTGCACCTGCAACCTTCCCTCCGCCAGGAAGGCCTGGTTCACCGAGGTGATTTCCAGTTCTCCCCGGGCCGACGGTTTCACGGCCGCAGCCACCTCCACCACCTTGTTGGGATAGAAATACAGGCCTGTCACCGCATAGTTGGATTTGGGAACGGCCGGTTTTTCTTCGATGGAGATGCACCGCCCTTCCGCATCGAATTCCGCCACGCCGTAACGCTGGGGGTCGCTCACCCAATAGCCGAAGACCGTCGCCTCGCCTTTTTCCGCATCGGTCACGGCCTTGTGAAGCTGGCTCTCGAAGCCCGGTCCGTGGAAGATATTGTCTCCCAGCACCATGCACACACTGTCTTCTCCTATGAACTCCCGGCCGATGATGAAGGCCTGCGCCAGTCCGTCCGGCGAAGGCTGCGGCGCGTAGGAAAAGCGGACGCCCCATTCGGAACCGTCACCCAGAAGGCGGCGGAATCCCGGCAGGTCGAAGGGCGTGGAGATGATGAGGATGTCCCGGATGCCGGCGCTCATGAGCACGGAAAGCGGATAATACACCATGGGCTTGTCGTAAATGGGCAGAAGCTGCTTGGAAATGCCCTTGGTGATGGGATACAGACGGGTGCCGGAGCCTCCGGCCAGAACGATTCCTTTCATAGGCCGAACATGCTTTGTTCCACAATGTAGCAGAGGATATGCCCGACCAGGGTCTGGCATTCCTGGATCCGGGGGGTCTGCGTGCTGGGAACGTGGATTACATAATCGTATGCGTCCATCTCGCAAGCTTTCCCGCCGACCAGCGCCACGCTCACCACACCTTTTTCACGGCAGGCGTCCAGCGCCTGGACCAGGTTGGCGGAATTGCCGGAAGTGGAAATGCCCACGAACACGTCCCCTTCCCTGCCCTGCGCCACGATCTGACGGGCGAACACCTTGTCGTAGCCATAGTCATTGCCGATGGCGGTGAGCACGGAAGTATCCACCGTAAGGGCGACGGCGGGAAGGCCGTCCCGGTCCAGGCAGAACTTGTTCACCAGTTCGGCCGCCATGTGCTGGGCGTCGGCCGCGCTGCCGCCGTTTCCGGCCCAGAGGCTCTTGTTGCCCGCCTTATAGGCTTTCACCAGCAGGGCGGCCACCTCGGCGATGGTCTGCATCGCCTTTTCGTCGGAGAGGAACGCCTCTTTCACCCGCGCGCTTTCCGCCACCTGCTCACGGGCTGTCTGTAAGAACTTATCGGCCTGCATACATCTCTTCGTAATAGTTCTGATAGGCGCCGCTGGTCACATTGTCCAGCCAGGCCTGGTTGTCCAGGTACCACCGGACGGTTTTTTCGATGCCCTCCTCGAACTGGAGGCTCGGCTCCCAGCCCAGTTCCCGCTGCAGCTTGCTGGAGTCGATGGCATAGCGGAGGTCGTGTCCGGCGCGGTCCGTCACATACGTGATCAGGTCCAGGTCGGCCCCTTCCGGGCGGCCCAGCAGACGGTCCACCGTATGGATGAGCACCTTGATCAGGTCGATGTTCTTCCACTCGTTGAACCCGCCGATGTTGTAGGTCTCCGCCACTTTCCCTTCGTGGAAAATCAGGTCGATGGCCCGGGCGTGGTCCTCCACGTACAGCCAGTCCCGAACATTCTCGCCCTTCCCGTACACCGGCAGCGGTTTCCGGTGACGGATGTTGTTGATGAACAGCGGGATCAGCTTCTCCGGGAACTGGTAAGGACCGTAGTTGTTGGAGCAGTTGGTCACCACCGTGGGCAGGCCGTAGGTATCGTGGAAAGCGCGTACGAAATGGTCGCTCGAGGCCTTGGCAGCGCTGTAGGGGCTGTGCGGCTGGTACTTGAGCTCTTCCGTGAAGAATTTCTCTCCGTAGGCCAGGTGATGCTCGCCCGAACTGGCCTTGGTCGTGAACGGAGGCTCGATCCCTTCCGGATGCGTCATCTGCAGCGCTCCGTATACCTCGTCCGTCGAGATGTGATAGAACCGGCAGGCAACGGAGGAGGCATCCTCCGGAGCATTTGCCCGTACAGGGTCGCGAAGCGACGCGGAGGAGGAGGCATCCTCCGCTGCCTGCCGCATCACCCATCCCATTGGCATCCAATAGAGTTTGGCAGCCTGCAGCAGGCTCAGCGTACCCATGACGTTGGTCTGCGCGAAAGTGAAAGGATCCTTGATGGAACGGTCCACGTGGCTCTCGGCCGCCAGGTGAATGATACCGTCCACCCGCTCCTCCTGCATCAGCTTATAGATGGTGTCGAAGTCGCAGATGTCGGCCTTCACGAACTTGTAGTTGGGTTTGTCCTCGATGTCTTTGAGGTTGGCCAGGTTGCCCGCATAGGTAAGCTTGTCCAGATTGATGATCTTGTATTCGGGATACTTGTTCACGAACAGACGGACCACATGGGAGCCGATGAAACCGGCGCCGCCGGTAATCATAAGGGTTCTTTTCATAATTGTTCAACTAATTGTTTGAGGGAGGTGTACCAGTGGGGAATGGTTATGCCGAATGTTTCTTTCACTCTGGTCTTGTCCAGGACCGAATAGGCCGGGCGGACCACTTTGGAGGGGAATTCCGATGAATGGCAGGGCAGCACCCGCGCCTTGTTGCCGGACAGATCGCAGATGGCGCAGGCGAAATCGTACCAGGAGCAGACGCCTTCGTCCGTATAATGGTAGATGCCGGTCTTGTGGAGCTGCCCGGAAGAGATCACATGCAGGATGAAGGCAGCCAGGTCTCCGGCGAAAGTGGGAGTGCCGGCCTGGTCGAACACGACTTTCACTTCCGGACGCTCGGCCGTGAGCCGGCGCATGGTCTTGAGGAAGTTTTTGCCGTGTACGCTGTACATCCAGGCTGTACGGATGATGATGAAGCGGCAGCCGGATTCCTGTACGGCCATTTCTCCCTGAAGCTTGGTGATTCCGTACACGCCGGAGGGGCTGGGCGGGAAGTCTTCCTTGATGGGAAGGGGCGACGATCCGCCGAAGACATAATCCGTAGAGATGTGGATGAGGGTGGCGCCCCGCTGCGCCGCCGCGCCGGCAAGGATGCCGGGGGCCCTGTGGTTCAGCAGGTCGCAGAAAACCTGGTCTTCTTCGGCCTTGTCCACGGCCGTATATCCGGCGCAGTTGATGATGAGGTCTACCTGCTCCGACTCGCAGATCAGCCGGACGGCATCCGGATTGGTGATGTCCAGATAGACCGTATCCCTGCCCTGCAGCGAAGTCACGTCCGAGAAAATGAAGCGGTGCGCTTTCTGCTGCGCCGCCAGTTCCCGGATGCTCGTCCCCAACTGTCCGTTGGCCCCTGTAACCAAAATATTCATAACTCACAAAGATAACCTTTTTCTCCGTTATCGGCAAATCTTTTCCGATTCCCCGTCATGAAGCCCGCCTTCCCTCTTTTCCGGTCATCGGGAGAGCGGGAGAAAAGAGTAACATATCATTAGTTTTTTTGTTATCTTTGCAGAATATGAGTTCAGAGAAACCACCTATCTATCTTTTCACGGACGGCGCCGCCAGCGGGAACCCCGGGCCGGGAGGCTACGGGATTGTCCTGAGGTGCGGCAGCTACGAGAAAGAGATGTCGGGCGGGTTCGCCTGCACCACCAACAACCGGATGGAACTGCTGGCCGTCATCGTCGGGCTGGAACAAATCCGGTGGGACAACGCCGAAGTGCACGTGGTGAGCGATTCATCCTACGTGGTGAAAGCCATCAACGAAGGCTGGCTGGACGGATGGCAGCGGACCGGTTTCAAGAAAAAGAAAAACGTAGACCTGTGGCTGCGTTTCCTGGAGGCGTACCGCCGCCACCGGGTGGCTTTCCACTGGATAAAGGGGCATGCCGGGCACCCCGAGAACGAGCGCTGCGACCAACTGGCCGTAGCTGCCTACCATGCCCAGGACCTGCCGGAGGACACCGGATACATTCAAGAACAGCAAACCATCTTATGAGCCTACCCAAACTCGTCGTCGGCATCACCCAGGGTGACAGCAACGGCATCGGATACGAAGTCATCATCAAGTCTCTCTCGGACGCCCGCATCCTGGATTCTTTCACGCCCGTCATCTACGGGTCTTCCAAACTGCTGGGGTTCTACCGCAAGACGCTCCACAACATCGAGCAGCTGGACGTGAACGTGATTCCGTCGGCCTCGGAGGCGCGTCAGCGCAAGATCAACCTGGTGAACTGCCTGCCGGACAACATCTACGCGGAGCCCGGCCAGTCCACTCCGGAAGCCGCCAAGAGCGCCATCACTTCCCTCAAGGCCGCCGTGAAAGACCTCAAGGCAGGCCTCATCGACGTCCTGGTCACCGCCCCCATCAACAAGCGCGCGATGAACGCGGAGGGATTCAACAATACCGGCCACACGGAGTACCTGCAGCAGGAATTCGACGCCGAAGACGTGACCATGATCATGGTGAGCGATCAGCTGAAGGTGGGAGTGGTCACAGGCCATATCCCGCTCCGGGAGGTTCCCGGCCAGATTACCCGGGAGAAAATCGTCCGGAAACTCCGCATCATGAAGGCCTCGCTCGAGCGCGACTTCGGCGTCCGGGATCCCAAAATCGCCGTGCTGGGGCTCAATCCGCACTGCGGTGACGGCGGCCTTCTGGGCGATGAAGAGCAGAGCATCATCCTGCCCGCCGTGCAGCAGGCCGTGAAAGAGGGCATCCAGGCCTTCGGCCCGTATTCTCCCGACGGATTCTTCAGCCTGGGCAACTACGGCAAGTTCGACGCCACCCTGGCCATGTACCACGACCAGGGCCTGGCACCTTTCAAAGCCATCGCCTTTGCCGACGGAGTCAACTTCACCGCCGGCCTCCCTGTGGTGCGCACTTCCCCGGACCACGGAACCGCCTATGAAATGGCCGGCAGAGACGAGGCCGATCCGCACTCCATGATGTCGGCCATCTACACGGCCATCGACATCTTCCGCAACCGTCTCCGGTACGATACCCTCCAGGAGGATAAAATGGACCGTTAATCTCCATCGGCCCCTATGGTTCCGGAGCTCATAGAGAAGTACATTTTTCTGGTCCAGACTTTCGTGGAAGCCGGGGACAGGGGGCTCTCCCTGCAGGAAGTGGTCCGCCGGTGGGAAAACCGCTACGGAACCGCCTACCCCCGCCGCACGTTCCTGAACCACCGGGCTGCCGTGGAGGAAGTCTTCGGCATCCCCATCATCTGCGACCGCACCACCAACCTGTACAAGATAGACCAGGCCGAAAGCGCTGTGGACAAGCGAGAAGCCACTGATTACCTGATCAATACCTTCACCGTAAACAGCCTGCTCACCCTGGGAAGGGAGAGACTCTCCGGAAGAGTGTCGGTAGAAGATGTCCCTTCCGGCCAGAAGCACCTCACCCCCCTGATGCAGGCCATGCTGGACAACGCCGTCCTCCGCATCAGCTATAAAAAATACATGAGCGAAGAGGCCGATGTCCGCATCGTGCACCCCTATGCCGTAAAAGAGTTCGAAAAGCGATGGTACACAGTGGCCTGGAGTGAAGCGGCTGGCGCCCTCAGAGTCTATGCCCTGGACAGGATCGCTTCCCTGGAACGAACCGGAGAATCCTTCAGGATGCCCGCCAGGTTCCAGGTCGACGACCTCTTCGAAGCCAGTTACGGCATCTACCTGCCGGAAGGGGAAAAGCCCGTCCTGGTGAAGCTCCGCACCACCCTCCGGGAGGCCGCCTACCTGCAGGACCTTCCGCTTCACCCTTCCCAGCAGCTGGTGGGCCGGGACGGCGACAGCTGCCTGTTCGCCCTGAGGGTCATCCCCAATCCCAACTTCGTGATGGAACTGCTCCGGCATGGGAACCGGCTGGAGGTGCTGGAGCCCGCATCGCTCCGCCGCACGGTTCAAGAAGAACACAAAAAAGCACTGCAATTATATGAAAGCTAATTTTCTCACCCTGGCGGCAGTAGCCATCGGCACGCTCGCCGCCTGCAACGACAATTCCAAGATGACACCGCAAGAAGGTTACATCGGCCCGTCCCGGATGGAGATAGCCGACGGGAAAATGACCCCGGAACTGCTGCTGTCCCTGGGGCGCCTGACAGACCCCCAGCTTTCACCGGACGGCAAGACCATCCTCTATGGCGTCAGTTACACTGACATCAAGGAAAACCGCAGCGTCAGGAACCTCTTCACCGTTCCTGTGGAAGGCGGAACCCCCACGCAGCTCACCATGGACGGCAAGAGCATCTCGTCGGCCAAATGGAGCCCTGACGGAGCGTCCATCTTCTTCCTGCAGGGCGGCCAGCTGTACCAGGCTCCCCTGAAAGACGGGAAACTGGGCCGGCGGGAGCAGCGCACGGACGTGGAGAAAGGCATTGACGACTACCTCCTTTCCCCCGACGCCAGCCAGATTATCTATGTCTCCACCGTGCACAGCGCCGTGGAAGTGCCCGCCGACACGGATCCGCTCCTGGACAAGGCCGACGCCTACGCCACCGAAGACCTGATGTACCGTCACTGGGACCATTGGCGCACGGAAATCAACCATTCCTATGTAGCCAGCCTTGCGAACGGACGGGTGAAGGAAGGCATGGACATCCTGGGCGGAGAGGACGTGCTCTTCGAGCTCCCGAACGGTCCCTTCGGCGATGTGGCCGACCTGTGCTGGAGCCCCGACGGCCGCTATATCGCCTACGCCTGCAAGCCTCTCACCGGCAAGCAGTACGCCTTCTCCACCAACACCTGCATCTTTATCTACTGCCCCCTCACCGGTGAAACCACCCAGGTCACTTTCGAGGGCGGCTACGACACCCACCCTGTCTGGAGCCCGGACGGCACCCACCTGGCCTGGCTCTCCATGGAGCGTGACGGCTACGAGGCCGACAAGGTCCGGTTGATGCTCGCCGATGTCACCTATGCCCCCGAAGGCGAAGGCCAGAGCGGCAATCCCGCCGTCGGCAACATCCGCGACCTCACCGCCGGCTTCAAGTACAATGCCGACGGTCCCGTGTGGGCCCAGGACGGCAAGTCCATCTACTTCGCAGCGCTCGCCGAAGGCATCCAGGGCATCTTCAATGTAGTGACCGACGCCGACGAGCCCGCGATTTTCCGCCTTACCGCCGACAACCTCTGGTTCGACTTCGGCTCTCCGTTCGGCGTGCTGCAGGACGGCACCCTGCTCACCACTTACATGTCGCTGGACTTCCCCGCCGAACTGGCGGCCGTGAACGACAACGCCGTCCGGCAGATCACCTTCGAGAATGAACACCTGCTCTCCCAGCTGGACGCCCACGAGACGGAAGCTCGTTATGTAAAGACTGTGGACGGCGAGGAAATGCTGACCTGGGTGCTGTTTCCGCCCCAGTTCGACCCGACCAAGGAGTATCCCGCCATTGAAATCTGCCTGGGCGGCCCCCAGGGCACGCTTTCCCAGGGCTGGAGCTACCGCTGGAATTACCTCCTGATGGCCCACCAGGGCTATGTGGTGGTGCTTCCGAACCGCCGCGGAACCACTGCCTTCGGCCAGCCGTGGTGCGAGGAGATTTCCGGCGACTACATCGGCCTGAACATGCAGGATTACCTGAGTGCAGCCCGGATGATCAAGGCTGAGCCTTACATCAGCGGCGTGGCCGCCTGCGGCGCTTCTTACGGCGGCTACAGCGTTTATTATCTGGCCGGTATCCACGGTGACATGTACGACTGCTTCATTGCCCATGCGGGCATCTTCAACGAAGAGCACATGTACATGACCACCGAGGAGATGTGGTTCCCCAACTGGGACAACGGCGGCCTGCACGAATATGCCTATGCCCCGGACCAGGTGGGTCCCGCCGGCGACGGCCAGACCTTCGGCGGTCTCCGCCAGGGCGGTTCTCCCTGGAGCAACCTGGCCAAGGCCAGGCGCCACTACGACAATTCGCCGCACAAACTGGTGCAGAACTGGCACACGCCCATCCTCTGCATCCATGGCGGCTCCGATTTCCGTGTTCCGTACGACGAAGGCATGGCCGCTTTCAACGCCGCCCAGATGATGGGCGTCCCGTCCAAGCTGATCGTCTTCCCCGGCGAAAACCACTGGATCCTGAAGCCGCAGAATGCCCTCTACTGGCACCGCAGCTACTTCGACTGGCTGGACCGCTGGATGAAATAACGCTCGGCCGGCTGCAGCCGGCCATCTTACGAAATCTGCGAATAATCTTTCGTGACATACTTGTCCCGGCGAAGCTCGGCTGCCAGCAAGGCATTGCCGGGCTTTTCCAGTGCCGGATCGGCCTCCAGGATAATCTGGGCGTAGGCGCGGGCGTCTGAAAGGATGAGGCCGTCCTTGGCCAGGGAGGCGATGTTGAGGGTGATGGGAAGACCGCTCTGCTGGGTGCCTTCCAGGTCTCCGGGACCGCGGAGCTTGAGGTCTTCCTCGGCCAGTTCGAAACCATTCTCGGTGGCGCACAGGAGGTCCAGGCGCTTCTGGCTTTCCTTGGACACTTTCCGGCCTTTCATCAGGATGCAGAACGATTTTTCGGCGCCCCGTCCTACCCTGCCGCGGAGCTGGTGCAGCTGGCTGAGGCCGAACCTCTCGGCGCTCTCGATCACCATCACGGAGGCATTGGGAACATCGACCCCCACCTCAATCACGGTGGTGGAGACCAGGATCTGGGCCCTGCCGGCCACGAAGGCGCTCATGTTGAAGTCTTTTTCCTGGGACGTCTGCTGCCCGTGGACGATGGCCACCTTGTACTGCGGCAGCGGGAAGGCCTTCACGATCTCTTCATAACCCAGTTCCAGGTTCTTGTAGTCCAGTTTCTCGCTCTCGAAGATGAGGGGATAGACGATGAAGGCCTGGCGGCCTTTGGCAATCTCGTCCCGGATGAAATTGTGCATGGCATAGCGCTTGTTTTCGCCGACACAGAGCGTCTGGACCGGTTTTCTTCCCGGCGGCATCTCGTCTATCACAGACACGTCCAGGTCTCCGTACAGGGTCATGGCCAGGGTGCGGGGAATGGGGGTGGCCGTCATCACCAGCACGTGCGGCGGGACGCCTTGGGAGCCTTTGTTCCAGAGGCGGGCGCGCTGCTCCACGCCGAAACGGTGCTGCTCGTCCACCACGGCCAGGCCCAGCGCCTTGAACTGGACGGTATCTTCGATGAGCGCATGCGTGCCGATGAGCATGCCGATGGAACCGTCCTCCAGGCCCGCATGGATTTCCCGCCGGGCGGCGGCGCCGGTGGTGCCGGTCAGGAGGGCGACTTTGACACCCGTTGGGGCAAGGTATCTGGAGACATTGGCAAAATGCTGATGGGCAAGCACTTCCGTCGGCGCCATAAGGCAGGCCTGGTAGCCGTTTCCCACAGCGATGAGCGAACTGAGCACGGCCACCATCGTTTTGCCGCTGCCCACGTCGCCCTGCAGCAGGCGGTTCATCTGATGGCCGCTGCGCATGTCTTCCCGGATTTCCCGGATCACCCGTTTCTGGGCGCCGGTCAGGTCGTACGGAAGCGAGCGGTAACAGACATTGAACGCCTCTCCCACCACAGGCATCTGCAGCCCCACGGCGCTGCGGCTCCGGACGAATTTCTGCTTGAGCAGCGACAGCTGGAGATAGAAAAGCTCTTCGAATTTAAGCCGGTATGTGGCCTTGGCCAGGGAATCCTGGTCAACGGGGAAATGGATCTGGCGGAGCGCGAAAGTGAGCGGGACAAGGCCTTTTTCCCGGAGGATATAGTCCGGAAGCGTTTCCTGAAGCCCCGGCAGGACGCCTTCCAGGGCCGATCCGATGAGTTTCAGCATCACTTTCCCGGTGATGCCGCTGTTTTTCAGTTTCTCCGTGGACGTATACACGCCCGTGAGCACGCCGGTAGTGGCGGAATCCGGGGCATCCACTTCCGGATGCACCATGTTCAGACGCCCGTTGAAAAGAGACGGTTTGCCGAAGAACAGGAACGTGTTCCCGGGGATGAGACGGGAATGCTGCCACTTGATGCCCTTGAAGAACACCATCTCCATTTCGCCGGTCTCATCGGCCACCATCACCGACAGACGGCTGGCCATGTTGTACTTGAGCCTGTCCGGCGGGAGTTCCGCCCCGTTCTTGGCGAAAATGCGCGCTTTGAGCACCGTGGCGCGCACCTGGATGTAGGCCTGGTCCGGGTGGATGGCGGCGATGCTCTGGATGCGGCTGCGGTCTATGTACCGGAAAGGATACAGATGGAGGAGGTCCCCCACCGTGGCGATTTGCAACTCGCTGAGGAGGAGTTCCGCCCGCCTGGGTCCCACCCCCGGCAGGTACTGTATGGCAGTATCCATGTTCATCGTGTACAAAAATAACAAAAAAATACTATCTTTGCAGAGTTAGTAGTGTAATAAATCGAACTTATGGACAAATTTACCCAGAACTATGTAGAAGGGTTCATGGCCGATGTAATCGCCAAGAATCCCGGCGAAAAGGAATTTCACCAGGCCGTGCGCGAAGTGGTGGAAAGCGTCGCTCCCTATGTCACCAGCTATCCCCATCTGATGGACCAGAAAATCCTGGAACGGATCGTGGAACCCGAAAGGGTGATCATGTTCCGCGTCCCCTGGATGGACGACCGGGGCGAAATCCACATCAACCGCGGCTACCGGGTGCAGTGCAACAGCGCCATCGGCCCGTATAAGGGCGGCATCCGTTTCCACGCCAGCGTAAACCTGTCCATCATGAAATTCCTCGCCTTCGAGCAGACATTCAAGAACGCCCTCACCACCCTCCCGATGGGCGGCGCCAAGGGCGGCTCGGACTTCTACCCCAGAGGCCACTCCGATAATGAAGTCATGCGCTTCTGCCAGAGTTTCATGACCGAACTCAGCCGTCACATCGGGGCCGATACGGACGTTCCCGCCGGAGACATCGGCGTCGGAGGCCGCGAAATCGGCTATCTGTTCGGCCAGTACAAGAGACTCCGGGACGAATTCTCCGGCACCCTGACCGGAAAGGGCCTTGCCTGGGGCGGTTCCCTGCTGCGCCCGGAGGCCACCGGCTACGGTCTGTGTTACTTCACGGAGCAGATGCTCGCCACCCGCGGCGAGCGTTTCGAAGGCAAGACCGTCCTGATCTCCGGCGCCGGCAACGTGGCCCAGTACGCCGCCCAGAAGGCCATGCGCCTCGGAGCCAGGGTGGTCACGCTCTCGGACTCGGACGGTTTCATCCACGACCCTGCCGGCCTGGACGAAGAAAAGATGGCCTACGTGCTGGAACTCAAGAACATCCGCCGCGGGCGCATCAAGGAATATGCCGCCAGGTTCCCCGGCGTCACCTACTATCCCGGTGAACGTCCCTGGAAAATTCCCTGCGACATCGCCCTTCCCTGCGCCACGCAGAACGAAATCGAGAAGGCCGATGCGGAAAACCTGGTCAAGGGCGGCTGCAAGTGCGTGGCCGAAGGCGCCAACATGCCCACCACCCCGGAAGCCATCCGCATAATCCAGGAAAACGGCCTGCTGTATTCTCCGGGCAAAGCTTCCAACGCCGGCGGCGTAGCCACTTCCGGCCTGGAAATGAGCCAGAACTCCATGCGCCAGCACTGGACGTCGGAAGAAGTGGACCAGTACCTGCGCAGGATCATGCAGGACATCCACACCGCCTGCATCAAGTACGGCACGGAGCCGGACGGTACCGTGAATTATGTGAAAGGGGCCAACATCGCCGGTTTCATCAAGGTGGCCGACGCCATGGTCGACCAAGGTTTGGTATAGCTTTATATGACAGATTCTACATCGCTGATGGCCAAGCGGATCCGCAGGATTCTGCTGGTGTGCAACAACTATGACAATTTTTCCCTGGAAGAAGATGGCCGGCTGGATGCCCGCATCGCCCGGGAGTATGCGGAACTGAACCTGAGCAACCCGCCGGTTTTCGTGAGGGCAGCCTCTACCCGCGAGGCCCTGGACATGGCCGAGACAGGTGAAAGGTGGGACCTGGTCATCACGATGTACAATGTGGGGGAAGTGGACGTGTTCACTTTCTCCCACAAAATGAAGGAATACGAGGAGAACGTCCCGATCGTCCTCCTCACTTCTTTTTCCAAGGAGGTTTACCGGCAGATGGAAGAGCACGACCGCTCGGCTATCGACTACATCTTCTGCTGGAACGGCAGCACGGACCTGATCATCGCCATCATCAAACTGCTGGAAGACAGCCTGAACGCTCCGGAAGACATCCTGGAGAGCGGTGTACAGTGCATCCTGCTGGTGGAAGATTCCGTAAGGTACTATTCCACCTACCTGCCCCTGCTTTACAAACTGGTGCTCCAGCAGAACAGCGCCGCCGTCCGGGACGCCCTGAACGAGGAGCAGCAGATCTTCCGAAAACGCGCCAGGCCCAAGATCCTGATGGCCACCAACTACGAGGATGCCGTCAATCTTTACAATACCTACAAGGAGAACCTCCTGGGCGTGATTTCCGATATCGGCTTCGTGCTGCACCGGGGCGACAAATCCTCCGAAGAGAAGCTGGACGCAGGCGTAGACCTTTGCAACCTCATCCGGAAGGAGTACCCCAAGATGTCCATCCTGATGCAGAGCTCGCAGGAAAGCATGCGTACTGTGGCAGAGGGACTCCGGGCGGGTTTTCTCATGAAACGCTCCAAGACGCTCACCCACGAGCTCTCAGAGTATATCGGCCGGGAATTCGGGTTCGGCGACTTCGTTGCAACGGATGCACGCGGCCATGAATTCGCCCGCGCCCACGACCTCCAGGGAGCCGAGCAGATCATCGCCACCATGCCGGAGAAGCCGCTCACCCAGATGCGCAGCAAGAACTATGTTTCCCGCTGGCTGCTCGCCCGCGGTATCTTCTCCGTAGGGCAGGCGCTCAAGAACGGGTCCTTCGCCGACACGGAAGACTTCCGCACCAGGGCCGTGGCCGCCATCCACGACTACCGCATCTCACAGGGCCTGGGCGTCGTGGCCCGTTTCGACCCGGCCACCTACAACGACACCATCTGGTTCTCCCGCATCGGGGAGGGTTCCCTGGGCGGCAAAGCCCGCGGCCTGGCTTTCCTGAACAGCATCCTTTACAAGCACAATCTCTATGACAAATGGGAGGATGTGCGCGTGATGGTGCCCCGGACCCTTGTCATCGCCACGGAATACTTCGACCGCTTCATCCTGGAGAACGGCCTGCAATATGTAATCAATTCGGACATTTCCGATGCCGAAATCCTCTCCGAGTTCGTTTCTTCCAACCTGCCGCAAGACCTGACGGAGGCCCTCCGCGCCTTCATCCGGGTGGTGCGGACTCCGTTGGCGGTGCGTTCATCGTCCAAACTGGAAGACTCTTATTATCAGCCGTTTGCCGGTGTCTATTCCACCTACATGATTCCCGCCGTGGAGAACGAGGACCAGGAACTCCGCCTGCTGGCCAAAGCCATCAAAAGCGTCTATGCCTCGGTCTATTTCGCCTCCTCCAGAGGGTATATCACCGCTACGGCCAATGTCCTCTCGGAAGAAAAGATGGCCATCATCCTGCAGGAAGTGTGCGGCGCCGAAGACGGCGGATATTTCTTCCCCACCCTGTCCGGCGTAGCCAGAAGCGTGAATTTCTATCCCATCGGCTATGAGAAAGCCGAGGAAGGCATCGCCAAAGTAGCTTACGGCCTGGGCAAGGCGGTGGTCGACGGCGAGCAGGTGCTCCGCTTCTCCCCCGCCTATCCCAAACACGTGCTGCAGACCTCCACGCCAGACCTGGCCATGCGCGAGACCCAGCAGGTGATGTACGCCCTCAACCTGCAGCCGGAGAAATTCAAGACTTCGGTCGACGACGCCGTGAACCTTTCGCGCATTCCCGTCTCGGAGTGCGGACAGTTCGGATCGTTCTCCCGCGTTGTCTCCACCTTCGACTACCAGAACCAGCGGATCGTTGACTCCCCCATTCCGGAGGGTCCCAAGATCGTCACTTTCGCCCATGTGCTCCGCTACGGCACTTTCCCGCTCGCGTCCATCGTCCAGGAACTGCTGGACATCTGCTCCGCAGAAATGAACTGCAGCGTAGAGATCGAATTTGCAGCTGAACTTTCGACAGGCCTTTTCAACGCCCTGCAAATCAGGCCGATTTCTTCCGACAGCCTTCAGGCAGAGGTAGACTGGAGAAACATCGACTGCTCCGGAGCGCTGGTCCATTCGGAGAGCGCCCTGGGCACCGGCTGGATCCCGGATATCCGCGACGTGGTTTATCTGAAGGCCGATGCCTTCGACAAGATGAAAACCGTGGAAATGGCCGCCGAACTGCGTGAACTCAACGCCCGGCTCCGGGCAGAAGGCCGGCAGTACGTACTCATCGGCTACGGCCGCTGGGGTTCCAGCATCCCCACGCTGGGCGTACCGGTGGCCTGGAGCGACATCTCCGAGACGAAGGCCCTCATCGAGTGCTCCCTGCCGGACTTCCGGGTGGATCCCAGCCAGGGCACCCACTTCTTCCAGAACCTCACATCCTTCAATGCCGGCTACGTGAACGTCGACCCGTACTCACGGCCGGGAGACAACCTGGACCTGAGCCCGCTGGAAGCGCTTCCTGCCATCTTCGAGACGCAGTGGCTCCGGCACGTGCGGCTGGACAATCCCCTCACGCTCTGCGTGGACGGCCGTGCCGGCCGCGCCCTGGTGAAGCTATAGGACACCGTCCAGCTGGCTCAGCGCGAAATCGTAGGCTCCTACCGAAATAGCCTTGGAGGTACCCATCCGGCCGATGCACACACCGGTCCGCTTCTGGGGGTCATAGCAGACGGTTTTGCCGCAACCATACACCTGGAGTTCCCGGGCCTCTCCCCGGGCGAAAGCGGCGAATTCTGCCTCATCGTCCAGATTGTACACTTTCATCTGCAGGCGGCCGAGGGTGTCTCCGGAGAGGGTCTGCACCGTTCCCCGCATCTCCTCGAGCAGGGCGGGCATGAAATATTTGGCCGATGCGGAAATCCCGCCGCCGATGACCACGAGGCCGTCGATGAGCTGGGCGGCCACGGCGATGGCCTGTCCGGCGGCGCGTCCCATCTTCTCGAAGGCTGCCCGGGCGGCCTGCCTGTCACCGGGCAGCCGGCCCTCTGCAATCTCGAAAATGTCTTTGGGTGTGAGGCTGCCGTCGTTCTCTCCCGAGAGCCGGCCATAGACCCGCTTGACCGCCCGGATGGCCACGCTGTCCTCCAGGATGATGCCGGGATGGAACGGGTTGGGGAGGCAGAAGGTTTCTACACAGCTGTTGTCTCCCCGGTTGAGCCGGCCGTCGACGACACAGCCGATCCCGAACCCGGTACCGATGGTGTAGCCGATCAGGTTCCGGTAACGTTTCCGGCTTCCGAGGGCCTCCAGGCGGGCATTCACCGCCGGAAGGGCGCCACTCAGAGCCTCCCCGAACGCGAACAGGTCCCCGTCATTGTTGATGAACACGGGAATGCCGAACCGCTCTTCCAGGAAGGGACCCAGCGCTACTCCGTCCCGGAAAGCGGGAAAGTTGGGAAGGTAGCCGCCGATAATGCCGGCAGGATAATCGGCCGGACCCGGAAAGGCGAAACTGATGGCCGACGGCTTTACGTCCCCCAGTTGCGCGGCCACTTGGCGGAAACCGGCCAGAAGACTCTCCAGGCAAAGATCCAGCTTGTCCGCATGCGAGGGAAGGGTAAGTGTTTCCAGCATGAACTCCTCCCCTTTCATGGCATTGAAACGGAAAGACTGTCCTCCTGCGTCCAGGGTGAGGACTACCCGGCTGTCATCCATATATTTTCCCATGGCGATACTCTTTATTCTTTCCAAATATCGGCATTTCCCCCCATTATTCCAAGCGGGGAAGGGGCGGAAGCCGCTGAAAACCGCACCTCTCCCAAGATTCGGAAAAAAGCCGTATCTTTGCCGGGGTAAAAAAAGCACATGGCATGAAACAATTTGAACTGGCCCTGAAAATCGGGAAGGAGCTGTCTCAGGCTCAACTGAAAGAGGCTGCGGCCAAGGCATTGGGCGTGAAGCCGGAAAAGGTCGGGCACATCGAGATTGTCAGACGCAGCGTGGACGCTCGTCAGGAGATCCTTTACCGCTATCAGGTGCAGGCTTACCGGGAAGGCGAAGTTTTTGAACCATACAGGGTGGCTCCCTACCAGGACGTGCACCAGGCTGCGTCCGTGATTGTGATCGGAGCGGGGCCTGCCGGCATGTTCGCGGCCCTGAAACTGCTCCAGAAAGGCCTGAAGCCCATCGTCCTGGAGCGGGGAAAGGACGTGGAACGGCGGAAGGTGGACATGGCCAGGCTTTCCACCCAGGGCGCTATCGACCCGGATTCCAATTACTGCTACGGAGAAGGAGGCGCAGGAGCCTTCAGTGACGGTAAGCTGTTCACGCGGTCTTCCAAGCGGGGCGACATCCGTGAGGTGCTGCACCAGCTGGTGGCTTTCGGGGCCGATCCGGACATCCTCATCGACGCCCACCCCCATATCGGCACCGACAGGCTGCCGGAAATAGTGAAAAACATCCGGCAGTGCATTGAAGAGCACGGAGGAGAATATCATTTTGACAGCCGGGTAACGGACATTGTGCCGGCAGATGCCCGGTCGAAGCCGGGCATGACGGGATTTGCGGTGCGCTGCGGGGAAAAGGAATACCATGCCGGTCAAGTGATACTGGCTTCCGGCCATTCGGCCCGGGACATCTATGAACTGTTCCAAAGGAAAGGATGGGCGCTGGAGGCCAAGGGGTTCGCCATGGGCGTGCGGGTGGAGCACCCGCAGTGGCTCATCAACCAGATCCGCTATCACGGTAAATACCAGCCGTTTATGCCAACGGCAGAGTACTCTTTCGTACAGCAGGTGGAAGGCCGCGGCGTCTTCTCCTTCTGCATGTGCCCGGGAGGGATTCTGGTGCCCTCCTCCACCGAGGACGGAACCGTGGTCCTCAACGGCATGTCCAATGCGGCCCGCAATTCCAAATGGGCCAATGCCGGTGTCGTGGTGCAGATCGAGCCCGGAGACCAGCCCTCTGAGTACGAGGGTCCCTTCGCCCTCCTGGATTTCCAGCGGGATATCGAGCGGACCATGTACCGCTGGGTACAGGAACACGGAGGCCGGCATCCCCTGCAGGCACCCGCCCAGCGGATGAAAGACTTCTGCCGCGGAATCGAGTCCAAAGACCTGCCCAAGACCTCCTATCATCCGGGAGCCCTGAGCGCTCCGCTGCACGAACTGCTCCCCGGGCATGTTTCCCTGCGCCTGCGCCGGGCTTTCCCCCAGGTTGACCGGCAGATGCACGGCTACTACACCAACGACGCCCTGCTTCTCGGGATCGAATCCCGCACATCCTCCCCGGTCCGGCTCCCGAGAAACCCGGAAACCCTGGAACACGTGGATGTTCCCGGCCTCTACCCTGCGGGAGAAGGCGCCGGATACGCCGGCGGCATCGTCTCATCGGCCCTGGACGGCATCAATTGTGCCGAAATGTGTGCGGCCCGACAAAAATAATACGTAACTTTGCATCCTGGTTTAAACGAAGACAGAAAGCATGGCCGACATTATCCTGGGCATTGAATCGTCCTGTGACGACACCTCCGCGGCCGTCATCGCCGACGGTGTGCTCCTCTCCAATGTAATTGCCTCGCAGCAGGTCCACAAGGACTTCGGCGGCGTGGTACCCGAACTGGCATCCCGGGCGCACGAACAGAATATCGTCCCTGTGGTGTCGGAAGCCCTCCGGAAGGCCGGCATCCAGGCCGGCGACCTCACCGCCATCGCTTTCACCCGCGGCCCCGGCCTGCTGGGTTCGCTGCTGGTGGGGACCTCCTTCGCCAAGGCCCTCTCCCTCTCCCTGGACGTGCCGATGGTGATGGTGAACCACCTCCAGGGGCATATCCTGGCCAGTTTTATCCGCCAGAAAGACGTTCCCGTGCGGGAACCCTCCTTCCCCTATCTGTGCCTGCTGGTATCCGGCGGCAATTCCCAGATTGTGAAAGTGAACAGTCCCACCGAATACGAAATTCTGGGGCAGACCATCGACGATGCCGTGGGCGAAGCCTTCGACAAATGTTCCAAGATGCTGGGACTGGGCTATCCCGGCGGTCCTGTCATCGACCGGCTGGCCAAACAGGGAAACCCCGACCGTTTCCAGTTCGCCAAGCCCAATATCCCCGGCCTGGATTACAGTTTCAGCGGTGTCAAGACTTCCCTGCTGTATTTCGTCCGTGACCAGCTTGCCCTCGACCCGGACTTCCTGGAGAAGAACAAGGAAGATCTGTGCGCCAGTTTCCAGAAGACGCTCATCGACATCCTGATGAAGAAACTCATCCGCGCGGCAAAGGAAACCCGCATCCGGGAAATCACCATCGGCGGCGGTGTCAGCGCCAACAGCGGCCTTCGCGAAAGAGTCCTTGCAGAAGGCGAAAAACGGCACTGGAACACCTACCTGCCCGAATTCAAGTTCACCACGGACAACGCCGCCATGATCGCCGTCGCCGGCTGGTTCCAGTACAGGGCCGGCGTCCGCACTCCGCTGGATGTCGCCCCCGTTTCCCGCATGGCCGATTTTTAATTGCCAGGATACTGCGAAATCATACAAAAATTTCTTATTTTTGTATGATAATGGGAAAAGTCCTTAAAATAGCCCTGAAAGTGATCGGCTGGACGCTGGTAACGGTATTTCTGCTGTTGCTGGCTTCGCTTGTCGCCATCCAGTCCCCCAAGGTGCAGTCTTTCATCGGCCACAGGGCCATCCATTACCTGCAGGACAGCATGGACGCGGAAATCACCTTCTCGGAAGTGGGTATCCGTCCCTTCGAGTCGCTGGTCCTCAAGGACGTCCTGGTCAGGGACCCCGCCGCCGTGCTGCCGGAAGCGGACACGCTGCTTTTTGCCCGGCACCTGTCGGCCAAGTTTTCCATCCGCGGCCTGTTCTACAAGGAAGGGGTCCATGTGAGCCGCATTCTGCTGCAAGACGCCGCCTTCAACCTGGCCATCGAGCCCTCCGCTACGGAGGGAAGCGGCTCCGTTACCAATATCCAGCGCATCTTCCGCCTCCAGAACCAGCCGGAACAGGAAAAGAAAGACCTCGGCAATTTGTTCGATGCCCGCGAAGTGGAGGTGCAGAACGTCCGCTTCCGCCTGCTGAATCCGGTGAACGCCCGGAAGATGGCGGAGGAAGGGCACAGTTTCCCTCCCGGAACCATCGACTGGAACCATCTGGATGTCCTCGCCAGCGTGCAGGCCACGGACATCCGCTATTCCCACGACATCATTACGGGAAAAGTGGAGCATCTGCAGGTGGAAGAAAAGGGCACCGGGCTGTTCATCTCCCATGTCGCCGGCAAAGCGAATGTCGGGAAAGGCAGGGCGCTGGTCTCGGACCTCATCCTCACGGAAAAAGACACGCAGGTCTATCTGGACAGGCTGCTTCTGGACGGTCCCCTGGAAGAATACAGCGACTTTATCAACAAAATCCGCATCGAGGCCGATATCCGGAAAGGCTCCCATGTCTCCATGCAGACGGTAAGCTACTTCGGTCCCTATCTGGACCAGTTCACGTTCCACGGCAACCTGCAAGGACATGTGGAAGGGACGGTGAGCGATTTCAAGCTCTCCGACATCGCCGTGCAGGTCCCCGACAGCGGCGTGGAAGTGCGTCTCCAGGGCAGCATGACCGGTCTTCCGGAAACGGACAAAACCCTGCTGGACTTCCAGGTGGAAGGCCTCCGGTTCGACATGCCCGGTCTCTCCTCCTTCGTCAGGTCCTGGGCGCCGGATACCGATCTCAAAGCCCTGGAAGGCTTTGCCAAGGGGCAGGATTTTACCTTCGACGGCAATATCCGCGGGCTCCTGAACAGAATGGGCATCCAGGGGGAACTGGCCGCCGGTGAAGGTTCCCTCCTGGCCGACGTGCTCCTGCTGAACGCAGCCGATCCCCACCATGACATCGGCCTGGAAGGCTCCCTCCAGACCCGTTTCCTGGATCTGGGAAGGATCCTGGGCACGGAATCGCTGGGAGAAGTGAGCCTCAGCACCCGGCTGAAAACCACGCTTGCCGCCGGCGGACCGGACCTACAGATAGACACCCTGCATATCTCCCGGCTCCGGGCCCTGGACTATGACTATACCGGCATTTCCGGATCCGGACTGTACAAAGGGGGCACATTCGACGGCCGCATCGTGGCCTCGGACCCCAACCTGAGTTTCCTCTTCCAGGGAGTGTGCAACCTGTCCAACCACGCAAAGGACGCCAATTATCAGTTCTTCGCCAGCCTGGGTTACGCCGACCTCAACGCCCTCCATCTGGACAACCGCGGCACCTCGCGGATCAGTTTCGAAGCCGATGCCAATCTCTTCCAGTCCGGAAAGGAGAACCTCTCCGGCGATTTCTCCATCCACGGACTCACCCTGGAGAATGACGCCGGCCTCATGGACATCGGCAATATCGTCCTGAATGCCAGCGCCGGGGAATCCCTGCATACGATGACGCTTCGCTCCGATTTCCTGGACGGCACTTATTCCGGCGGAAAATCGGCCCTGGTCTTCGTCAACGACCTCAAGCACCTGGTGCTGGATTCGGAACTTCCCTCCCTCACCAGCGGAACCGCCGAACTCTGGGACGGTACCGCCTACGACCTGTCCCTCCTGTTCCGGGACGCCCGGGACATCCTCAGCTTTGCTGTTCCGGGGCTCTATATCGAGAACAACACCCGCCTGACGCTGTCCATTGACCGCAGCGGCACGCTGGGAGGAAAGATCCAATCGGGCAGACTTGCCTTCAACGAGAATTATATCAGGGACGTCAGCTTGACCGTGGACAATGCCAGCTCTTCCCTCCAGGCCGATCTGACCGGCTCCGTCCTGCACGTCTCCGGCATTGACCTCAACGCCAACCGGCTCAGCCTGTATGCCAACGACGACCACCTGGGACTGGGCTACTCGTTCGACAACGAGGAAGAGGAGGCCACCCGCGGGGAACTCATCCTCAGCGCCGACCTGTCGCGGGACGAGAACGGCATCCTGGCCATATCGGCCCAGGCGCTCCCCTCCAACATCTATTACAAAGGGGAAGGATGGGGACTCACCTCGGACCAGATCCTTTACAGGGACGGAGAGGTCAGCGTGAAACAGCTCCTGGCCTCGCATGAAGACCAGGCCCTCCTGGTAGACGGCGGCTTCTCTCCCAGGCAGGCGGACACGCTGTCGGTGCGGATGGAGAAATTTGACATGGCCTTCCTGAACACCTTCACGGGCGGCAAGCCCCAGGTACAGGGAAGGGCTACGGGGCAGGCGCTGGTCATCTCCCCTTCCGCCCCCACCATCGGCCTGCTGGCCGGCATCACCTGCGATTCTACGATGGTGGCCGGAAAACCGCTCGGGAAACTGGATATCTCCAGCGTCTGGAACGAGCAGGAAAGCCGGTTCGATTTCAATCTGGGCAACGACCTTTCCGGCCGTCAGTCCATGGGCATCAGCGGTTTCCTGAAACCCTCGGCCAGCGAACTGAGCGCCCGTGCAAAACTGGACGGCTTCGACCTCGGCTATGCCTCTCCCGTGCTGGAGGGCCTCTTCTCAGAATTCGGCGGCCTGCTCAGCGGTACGCTGGGCGTGGACGGCACTTTCCAGAAGCTGCATCTTTCCAGCGAGAATCTCCACCTTTCCGACGGCCTCCTCACCCTGGATTTCACCCAGGTTCCCTATCAGGTAGAAGGCGACCTGGACCTGGACGACAAGGGACTTCACTTCACGCGGGTTTCGGTCCGTGACGGACTGGACGGGAGCGGAACCGTACGGGGCAGCCTGCTGCTGGACGGATTCAGCCGCTATGGGCTGGATACGCACATCCGCCTGAGCCGGATGAAGGTGATGGGACTCCCGAAGGGCCTCAATTCGATGTTCTACGGCACCCTGTACGCTACGGGATCGGCCGATATCACCGGGTGGGCGCCCAATCTCCGGCTGGATATCGACGCCACCACCGTCAAGGAAGGGGAACTGCATATCAGCGCCAGCTCGGGCGGTTCCGGACACTCCCGGCAGCTCCTCACTTTCACGGAGCCTCCGGTGGAAGAAATCATCGACCCGTACGAACAGATGATCGCTTCCGGGCCGAAGGCCAGTACGGGCAACGGCAATTTCGGCATCCACCTCAACGTGCGGCCCACTACCGACGCCACCGTTTACATCGACATCAGCGACGAGAATTCCCTGAAAGCCAGCGGAAGCGGCAATATCGAGATCGACAGCCAGAGCGCCACCAACTCGTTTACGCTGAACGGCAACTATACGCTGAACCAGGGTAGTTTCCATTTCTCCGCCCTCAACCTCGTGAGCCGCGACTTCACCATCCAGGACGGCAGTTCCCTCCGTTTCAACGGAGACCTCTGGGACACGGACCTCAATGTGAACGGCCTGTACGTGACCAAAGCCAGCCTCGCCAACCTGATTGCCGATGAAAATGCCGTCACCCGCCGTACGGTCGAGTGCGGCATCAACATTTCCGACAAGCTGCGCAACCCCCAGGTCCAGTTCTCCATCGACATCCCCGACTTGAACCCTACGGCACAGGCACAGGTGGATGCCGCCCTGAACACGGAGGACAAGGTGCAGCGGCAGTTCCTGTACCTGCTGCTGGCCGGCGGTTTCCTGCCGTCGGAAGAATCCGGCATCACCACCAACGGCTCCGAAATGCTGTTCTCCAACGTAACCGGCATCATGGCCGGGCAGCTGAACAATATTTTCGAGAAACTTGACATCCCCCTGGACCTCGGCCTCAATTACCAGTCTACAAACGCAGGAAGCAACATCTTCGACGTCGCCCTTTCCACCCAGCTTTTCAACAACCGGGTCATCGTGAACGGGTCCGTCGGCAACAAGCCCCTTTACGGAGGCGCTACCACTTCGGAAGTGGCGGGAGACATCGACATAGAAATCAAACTGAACAACAGCGGCTCGCTGCGGGCGAACTTGTTCTCGCATTCGGCCGACCAGCTCACCTCTTATCTGGACAACAGCCAGCGGAACGGCGGCGGCATAGCCTACCAGCGGGAATTCAACACTTTCATGCAGTTCATCCGGAGCCTGTTCCAGCCCCGCCAGGCCAGGGCGGAAGAAGAGCGTCCCGCTCCGGGAACACCCAGGGAAAGCAGTCCCCGTCCCCGCGGCAACGCCCAGGTTCTCTTACAAATCGACTCAACCGGACATGCAACCTACCAGGACCCCCTACGGTAAATTATATCTCATCCCTTCTCCGCTGGGTGAAGGTGATCCGGCCGACGTGATTCCCGCGCCGGTGCTTTCGCTGCTGCAGGAATTGGACTGTTTCGTGGTGGAAGAAGTGCGCACAGCCCGCCGCTACCTTTCCAAGGCCGGCCTCAAAGGGCAGATCGACCGGCTGGAATTCCACCAGCTCAACGAACACACCGCTCCCGGAGAGGTGGAACAGTACCTGACCCTGTTCAGGGACGGTCGCAGTGTGGGGCTTATCTCGGAAGCCGGACTCCCGGCTGTTGCCGACCCCGGCGCGCTCCTGGTCGCCCTCTGCCACAGGCACGGGATTGAGGTGGTCCCTTTCGTCGGCCCGTCGTCCCTGATGCTGGCCCTAATGGCTTCCGGACTCAACGGACAGTCCTTCGCATTTGCCGGATACATCCCCGCCAAGACGGAAGAACGCAGAAACGCCCTCAAAACCCTGGAAAAACGGTCCGCCGGCTCCCGCCAGACCCAGATCCTCATCGAAACTCCTTACAGGAACGACACCCTCCTGGCCGATATGCTCCAGTGCCTGGGCGGACAAACCCGTCTTTGCATCGCCGCCAACATCACCTGTCCCGACGCCTTCATCAAAACCAAAACCGTGACGGAATGGAAGCAGGCCATTCCCGTAATCGGCAAACGTCCCTGCGTATTCCTTTTCCTGGCCCGATGATGAAGATTGCCTTTACTACCCTGGGATGCAAACTGAATTACGCGGAGACCTCCACCTATGAACGCGGTTTCCTGGCCGAAGGCTGGGAAATAGTGCCCTGGACCTCCCGGGCCGATGTCTACCTGATCAATACCTGCGCCGTGACAGAGACGGCCGAGAAGAAGTCCCGCAACCTGATCCGGCGCGCCCACAAAACGGCGCCGGACGCCCGGATTGTCGTGACCGGCTGCTATGCAGAACTGCGGAAAGAGGCTCTGCTGGCCATAGAAGGTGTATGGAAGGTCTTCGGAGCAGCGGAAAAATCCTCGGTGGTCCCCGTCACCGCCTCGTTGTCAGTCCTGTCCACAGAAACCGGCCGAAACGTGGACGGAACCGGTGTTTCCGGCTCTTCGTCCACAAAACCGGGCCAAAACGTGGACGGAACCTTCGGAGCCTATTCCAGCGGAGAGCGTACCCGGAGTTTCCTGAAGGTGCAGGACGGATGCGACAACTTCTGCGCCTATTGCACGGTCCCCTACGCCAGAGGCAGGAGCCGGAGCATCCCTATTTGCGAAGTCGTGAAAATGGCCCGGAGCATCGCCGCCGACGGGGTGAAGGAAGTAGTGCTCACCGGCGTGAACACGGGGGATTTCGGCCGCACCGGCGGAGAGAGTTTCCTGGACCTGCTGAAGGCACTGAACGAGGTGGAAGGGATTGAACGATACCGGATTTCCTCCATCGAGCCGAACCTGATCACCCCGGAAATCATAGACTGGATCGCCTCCGGAACCAAATTCCAGCGGCATTTTCATATTCCGCTGCAAAGCGGCAGCGATACCCTGCTCAAAAGAGTGGGGCGCCGGTACGACACAGCCCTTTTCGCCTCCCGCATCGACTACATCCGGTCGGCCATGGAACGCCCGGGAGAGCCGCTCGTTTTCTTCGGCATCGACGTCATCGTGGGACTCCCCGGCGAAACGGAAGAACTGTTCATGGAAACCTACCATTTCCTGAAAGACCGCATCCGCCCGGCATTTATCCACGTATTTCCCTATTCGCGCAGGCCCGGCACCCGTGCCGCCGAATGGAAGGACCAGGTACAGGACAGCATCAAGACCGAACGAGTCGCGCGGCTGGAAACACTTTGCCGGGAACTGCACGACGCCTTCTTGGAAGCCAACAAAGGCCTTCCCGGACGCGTCCTGTGGGAATCGACCCGGAAAGACGGGAAAATGGGCGGATACACAGGCAATTACATCCGGGTGGAAAGGCCTTTCGATCCCGCCCGGGTCAACGAATTGGAGGATATCATACTATGAGCAAACTGACTTTTCTGGGAACAGGGACTTCGCAGGGCGTTCCCATCATCGCCTGCCAGTGCGCCGTCTGCAAATCGGCCGATGCCAGGGACAAACGGTTCCGCTCGGCCGCCCTGGTGGAACATGACGGGCTTTCCATCCTGGTGGATGCCGGCCCGGATTTCCGCTCCCAGATGCTTGCCCACGATGTCCGCCATCTGGACGCCATCCTCCTCACCCACAACCACAAAGATCACACGGGCGGCCTGGACGACGTCCGCTCTTTCAACTATATCGACCGGAAAGCCGTGGAAATCTACTGCGAGCCCCGGGTACTCCAGTCACTCCGGAACGACTACGCCTACGCCTTCGCGGAGCACAAATACCCCGGCGCTCCCGAATGGCACGTCCATCTGATTGACGAAAGGCCTTTCCGGGTCGATTCCCTGAAAGACACCGGCGAACTGGAGTGGGTCCATGACGTGGGCTATTTCTACCGCCAGGCCGACGGCAGCCTCAAACCTTCGGACAACGCCATCCTGCAGGCTTCTCTGGAGCGTCCCAACATCATCCCCATCCGGGGCCTGCACGACCAGCTGCCCGTCCTGGGATTCCGCTTCGGAAACATCGCCTATATCACGGACATGAGCACCCTTCCCGACAGCGAGTTCGAAAAACTGGAAGGGCTGGAACACCTGACGCTCAACACGGTAGGTTATCATCCACACCATTCCCATTTCTCCCTGGAAGAAGCCCTGGAACTGGCCGGAAGGATCGGTGCCCGCCACACCTGGCTGACCCATCTTTCGCACGCTTTCCCCCGCCATGAACAGTTCTGCCAAGACTTGCGCCGGCTGTGCGAGGAAAAAAACATCCGTTCCGAAGTGCTCCCCGCCTATGACGGGCTTACCCTATCCGACTGACGCCTTCCCCGTATTCCGCCGACCATCGGAGCGCATCTTTTCCACCACCCGGACACAAAAAAGGCTGACCGAAGTCAACATGACTTTGATCAGCCTTATCTTGAAGCAATCCTCTGACTAGAGCTTCGGACCGGCCTTGACGAGGGCCTTGCCGGCGCGGTTGCTTTCGTACTTGTGGAAGTTCTTGATGAAGCGGCCAGCGAGGTCTTTGGCCTTCTCTTCCCACTCGGCAGCGTTCTGGTAGGTGTCGCGAGGATCCAGGATACCGGTATCCACACCTTCCAGCTTGGTAGGAACAGTGAAGTTGAAGTAAGGGATCACCTTGGTCGGGGCCTTGTCGATGGCGCCATTCAGGATAGCGTCGATGATGCCGCGGGTATCACGGATGGAGATACGCTTGCCGGTACCGTTCCAGCCGGTGTTCACGAGGTAAGCCTTGGCGCCGCTCTTCTTCATCTTCTTTACGAGTTCCTCTGCGTACTTGGTCGGATGGAGCTCCAGGAAGGCCTGGCCGAAGCAGGCGGAGAAGGTAGGAGTGGGCTCGGTGATGCCACGCTCGGTTCCGGCGAGCTTGGCGGTGAAGCCGGAGAGGAAGTAGTACTTGGTCTGCTCGGGGGTGAGGATGCTAACCGGAGGCAGCACGCCGAATGCATCGGCGCTCAGGAAGATCACCTGCTTGGCTGCGGGTCCGTGGCTTTCCGGACGGACGATCTTCTCGATGTGGTAGATAGGATAGCTGACGCGGGTGTTCTCGGTGACGGACTTGTCGTTGAAGTCGATCTTGCCCTCGGCATCGACGGTGACGTTCTCGAGGAGGGCGTCGCGGCGGATGGCGTTGTAGATGTCGGGTTCGCTCTCCTTGTCGAGCTTGATGACCTTGGCGTAGCAGCCGCCTTCGAAGTTGAAGACGCCCTTGCCGTCCCAGCCGTGCTCGTCGTCGCCGATGAGAAGGCGCTTCGGGTCGGTGCTGAGGGTGGTCTTGCCGGTGCCGGAAAGGCCGAAGAAGATGGCGGTGTTCTCTCCGTTCATGTCGGTGTTGGCCGAGCAGTGCATGGCCGCGATGCCCTTGAGCGGGAGGTAGTAGTTCATCATGCTGAACATGCCCTTCTTCATTTCGCCGCCGTACCAGGTGTTGAGTATCACCTGCTCGCGGGAGGTGACGTTGAAGGCTATGCAGGTGTCGCTGCGCAGACCGAGCTCCTTGTAGTTTTCGACCTTGGCCTTGGAGGCGCAGTAAACCACGAAATCGGGCTTCTGGTCGAATTCCTTCTGGTTCTTGGGACGGATGAACATGTTGGTGACGAAGTGGGCCTGCCATGCGACCTCCATGATGAAGCGGACCTTCATGCGGGTGTCCATGTGGGTGCCGCAGAAACCGTCGACCACGAAGAGGCGCTTGCCGCTGAGCTCATTGACGGCCATTTTCTTGACCTCATCCCATACTGCGGGGTGCATCTTGTGGTTGTCGTTGGGATATTCGTCGGTGGTCCACCAGACTTCGCCGGGAGCACCTTCCTTGGTGGTCTTGTCGTAGACTATGTATTTGTCTTTGGGGGAACGGCCGGTGTAGACGCCGGTCATGACGTTGATGGCTCCGAGCTCGGTCACCTGGCCCTTGTCGAAACCTTCAAGGCCGGGTTTGGTCTCTTCGTTGTAGAGGACTTCGTAGGTGGGGTTGTAGAGAATTTCCTTAACCCCTTTGATGCCGTACTTGGCGAGGACTGATTTGTTCATGATATCCTGATGTTTTCGTTAATGATTCGAGAAATCTTTTGCAACTGCAAAGATAGTATATTTTTTACTGCAAAAAACAGGCCTTTCCGTTTATTTTTTTGGCGACTCACGCGGGAATTGAGTATCTTTGTGCGATATGGCAGAAGCGCTGGAAATATTGCGACGCCACTGGGGCTATGGCTCCTTCCGCCCCATGCAGGAAGAGATAATCTCCGCCGCCGCGGAAGGGCGAGACGTGCTCGCCATCCTTCCCACGGGCGGCGGGAAGAGCGTCTGCTTCCAGGTGCCCGCGCTCATGAAGGAGGGCACCGCCCTGGTCATAACCCCGCTCGTGGCCCTCATGAAAGACCAGGTGCAGGGCCTGGAAAACCGCGGCATCAAGGCGATTGCGGTGCACGCCGGCATGCCCCGCCGCCAGGTGGACCTCGCGCTCAACAACGCTGCCTACGGAGGCTGCAAGTTCCTCTACGTGTCGCCCGAGCGTCTCTCCACCCAGCTCTTCAGGAGCTATCTGGAAGTGCTGGACATCAACTATATAGTGGTTGACGAGGCGCACTGCATCTCCCAGTGGGGGTATGACTTCAGGCCCGACTACCTTCAGATAGGGGCCATCCGCGAAGTGGTGAAGGCCCCCGTGATAGCCCTCACCGCCACCGCCACCGCGGAAGTCGCCGAAGACATCATGGACAGGCTCGGTTTCAGGGAAAGGCTCCTTCTGAAGACGGGCTTCGAAAGGCCGAACCTGAGCTACATAGTGAGGGAGGCCGAAGACAAGCGGGCGCAGCTGCTGGATATCTGCCGCGGCGTTCCGGGTTCGGGAATCGTGTACATGCGGAGCCGCCTGCGCTGCGAGGAGACGGCGGCCTTCCTGCAGGGCGAGGGCGTGAGCGCGTCGTACTACCACGCGGGGCTCGATTCCGCCGCCCGGAGCGAAAGGCAGGCGGCATGGAAGGAGGGCGGCATCAGGGTGATGATCTGCACCAACGCCTTCGGAATGGGAATAGACAAGCCGGACGTGCGTTTCGTGGTGCACTGCGACGTCCCCGAGAGCCCTGAGGCCTATTTCCAGGAGGCGGGAAGGGCGGGCCGCGACGGCCTGCGGTCCTATGCCGTGCTGCTGTGGAACGCTTCCGACGTGCGCCGCCTGCACCAGCTGCGGACCATTTCCTTCCCCAGCCTCGAATACATCGAAGACGTCTACCAGAAGCTGCACGTCTACTTCGGGATTCCCTACGACCAGGGCAGGATGAGGCAGTTGAAATTCCGGCCCGAGGAATTCTGCGGCACCTATTCGCTGAACCTCCCCCCGGTGATGAGCGCCCTGAGGTACCTCGAACGCTCGGGGCACATCACCCTCACCGAAGACGCCGACATCAGCGTGCAGGTGCGCATCCTCCTCAGCCGCAACGCGCTGTATGACGTGGATCTGCCGCAGCGGGAGATGGTGGAGGTCCTGGAAAGGCTCATGAGGGGGTATGTGGGCATATTCGACTGGCTGGTGCCGGTCCGGGACGAGCAGATGGCAAGGGAGATGGGCATGGACACGGCGCGCTTCCACCAGCTGCTTTACCGGCTTTCGCAGGAGCATGTGATACGCTATGTCCCCGGCGACCGTTCCGACGTGATAACCCTCCACCACGAAAGGCTCATCCCCGGCAACCTCGACCTCAAGCCCGCCGAATACGAGCGTCTCGCTCAGATGTCGGAAAAGCGTTCCGAGGCCATGGTGGAATATGTGAAGGAGGACGGGGAATGCCGTCAGCACTATCTGCTCCGTTATTTCGGGCAGGAAGAGAGCGGCGACTGCGGCAGCTGCGACGTGTGCAGGGCAAGGCGCCGCGAGGACGAAACCCGCGCGAAGCTGCGCGCCTTCATTGCGGCAAGTCCGGGTGCCGGAGCCGCACAGGTGAGGGCCTTCATTTCCAATCCGGCGAACCGCCTATCGCCTAACGCCGCGGCCATCTACAGAGAACTCCTTGAAGAAGAGGAATGATTAGGCTTCGAGCACCAGGCCGTCGTAGGCCGGATGGACGCCGGGCGGCAGTTCCGCCTCGAAGTCGGCATGGGGAGGCAGCATGTGCGACATGTGGGTGATGTAGGACTCCCCGGCCCCCACGCGCTCGAAGAAGGCGAGCGCCTCGTCAAGCGAGAAATGCGAGAAATGCGGCGTCTTCTTGACGCAGTTCACGGTGACGTACTTCAGGCCCTTCAGCTTTTCGAACTCCTCGTCTCCGATGCGGTTGAAATCGGTGATGTAGGCAATGTCGCCGAAGCGGTAGCCCAGCACCGACTGGTCCTTGGTCTTGTGGTGCCAGCCCTGGATGGGAATCACGGTGACGGGGGGCAGCTGTTCCCTGGCGGCCGCTGCGGTGTAATGGTACCCGACCCCGCTTTCCCAGACGAGCGTCTTCTCGCCGGCGTTGGAGTGCACTTCGAACGGCGCCGAGGCGTCGATGAGGTGCATGTGCCATTCCGGGGCTCCGGGATAGCGAGGCTCGGCGAAGGCGTAGCCGAAGGTGTGCCTGAGGCTTTCCAGCACGTAGGCCTCGCAGAAGATGTTCACCGGTTTGGCCTCGAAGAGATTGAACGCTCTGGTTTCGTCGAGCCCGCCTATATGGTCCATGTGGTTGTGGGTGAGCAGGATGGCGTCGAGATGCCGGACTCCGGCGCGCAGCATCTGCTGCCTGAAATCGGGGCCTGCGTCCACCGCTATGCTCAGACCGCCGGTCTCCACCAGCGCCGAAGCCCTGAGACGGCTGTCGCGAGGGTCGGACGAAGTGCATACCGGACAGGTGCAGCCTATCATCGGCACTCCCGAGGAGGTTCCGGTACCCAAAAAAGTGAGTCTTGTCATCGCTTCATCAATCTGTCAACTGCGTGCTCGAGGCTGGTCGAAGGTTCTATGATGTTGTAGTCTTTCCAGAAATCGGGATCCGCGAAGAAGGCCGCCTTTTCGGAGAGGGCGTCCCTGTGGCGGAACTGCTCCTTGCGGGGGATGGGTGCGGCCTCGGGATACTTGTCCGTCACGATGAGCTCGTTGACGGAAGTGTAGTTGGTGTGCAGCAGGCGCTTGCGCCAGTCGCAGGCGAAGCGGATGACGCTGCGGAAATAATTGAGCCGCCAGCGTTCCCCTTCCATGCGGTAGTCGATCACGACGGACATTTCCTTGGGATGGAACCGCAGGCCTGCGGGCTTGCTGATCAGCACGCTGCGGGTGGCTTTCTGCTCGTCCCGCATGTCCAGGGAGAGTTCGATGCGGGTGAAGGCATAGCTCCCGGCGTCGACGAACAGGGTGCCATAGTAGAGAGGATACTCCACTTCCGACGCGGGCGAGATGTTGACCGTGTAGTTGAGGCGGTCGTTTATCATCACCGGGGAGCCCATCTTCATTGAATACAGGTTGAGCTCACTGTAGCTGAGGAGGATGTCGGGGTTCTTCACCACGTCGAAGTCGGTTGCCTGCGTGGGGCCGCCCATGAACTTGACGCTGAGGGTGTCGCTCTTGCGCTGACTGAGCAGGACCCGGCTCTTCTCGAGGGCGGCGGCGTCACGGTATACCCCGTACGAGTACGGAGTCTTGAAAATCCGGGCGACCGCCTCGGAGACGTAGATGTAGCGCTGCCTCTTCTGGAGGGTTTCGCGGTAGAAGCACTTCAGCAGTTCGTCGGTGTCCATGTAGTTGTCCCTGATCCGTTCCATGGCCCTGCGGACGACGGTATGGGCGTCGCCGGACACCACGATGGCCGGGGCGAGGGCGATGGCGTCGGGCTCCAGCGCAATTTTCATGAAAGCCCCGTCAGGCGCAACGGTAAGGTTCCTGTAGCCCAGAAGGGAGAAGCTCACGCTGGTGATGGGGATGTCGGACTTGAGCACGAATTCGCCGTCGGCGTTGGTGACCGTGGCATAGTGCCTGTCGGGTATCACCACGTTCACGAACTGCAGTACGCCGCCGCTGCGCGCGTCCCTCACCCTGCCGCTCACGCTGTAGCGGAGGGAATCCTGCGGGAGATCCTGCGCCACGGCCGAGGGGAAGGCGAGCAGAAGGGCCGCGAGGACGGGGACCAATTTCCTTGACAAATGATTGAAAGAGGGGAACATAACTCCTGCAAGTTAGGAATAATTTCGGAAATACCGGCTCAAATCACAACATCTTCTATCGTGTTGACCTTCGCCGGGTCGTACGGGCGGGTGAGGCGGATGTAGTTGCCGGTATAGCCGCCCATGGTGCCGTCCTTCTCGCGGGATTCCCAGAGCACTTTTTCGCGGACTCCGCGGTTGGCCTCCAAGAAGAGGGAGTGCAGGCGGGAGCAGAGCTGCTCGAGGACGGCCACGCGCTCCGTCTTGACGGCGGGGGAGACCTGTCCCGGCATGACGGCTGCGGGGGTGCCGGGGCGTCTGGAATAGGGGAAGATGTGGATGAAGGCCGGCCGTATCTCCTCGAGGAAGGCGCAGGTCCTGCCGAAAAGTGCGTCGGTTTCGCCGGGGAGGCCGGCCATCACGTCTATCCCGAAGAACACCAGCGGCTTGCCGGGGCCTTCCATGGCCTGCCGTATGTATGCTGTCTTTGCGGCGAATTCGGAGGTGGTGTACCTGCGGCCCATCGCTGTGAGAAGCTCGTCGCAGCCTACCTGCAGGGGGATGTGGAAGTGGGGCTGGAACTTGGTTCCGGATGCAATCCAGTCTATGATCTCTTCGGTGAGCAGGTTGGGCTCGATGCTGGAGATGCGGTAACGTTCTATGCCTTCAACCCCGTCGAGGGCCTGCAGCAGCTCGAGGAAAGTCTCGCCCGTGCTGCGCCCGAAGTCGCCCGTGTTCACGCCGGTGAGCACTATCTCCTTTATGCCCAGGGCGGCGATTTCCCGGGCATGGGCCACCGCCTCGCAGACGGGGATGTTGCGGCTCCTGCCGCGTGCGTAGGGCACGGTGCAGTATCTGCAGAAATTGTTGCATCCGTCCTGCACCTTGAGGAACGACCGGGTGCGCTCTCCTGAGGAATAGGCCCCTCCGTCAGCAGGGGAAGCGGGCGCAGCGATTCCCAGCAGCTTCAGGGTTTCGGGAACCACCTTGTCCTTTTCGTCCGAGCGGAAAACCTTCGCGACCCCTTCCAGAGCGGCAACCTCGGAGGGCTGCATCTGGGCGTAGCACCCGGTTACGATGATTCTTGCCGAGGGGTTGAGCCTGTGCAGCTTGCGGATTTCGCCGCGGGATTTCTTGTTGGCCGTTTCGGTCACGGTACAGGTGTTCACCAGGAAGACGTCGGCACCCTCCCTCCACGGGACCGCTTCCAGCCCCGCGGCCTTGAAGCCGCGTTCGTAGGTGGACGTCTCGGCGTAGTTCAGCTTGCACCCGAGCGTGACGAAGGCGATTTTCACTTTCCGCTGCCTCCCTCGACCGTTACCCTCGACCATTCGGCCCTGCCGTCCACCGGGGGATCCTGCTTGGAAACCCGCACCGAGAACCACGGGATGTCGGGATGCTCGCTTTCCACACGCCTGGCTATCCTTCCCGCCACGTGCTCGAGCAGGTTGGAGGGAATGGCCATCTCTTCGGCTACGATGCCGTGGATTTTGGAGTAGTCGAGGGTGTCTGCAATGTCGTCGGACGCCATGGCCCCGGAGATGTCGTAGCGGCACTTGAAATCCACCAGGAAGAGGTTGCCCTCGGATCTTTCCCTGGGAAGCACGCCGTGGAACGCCACGAATTGCATGCTGTCGAGTTCTATTTCGCCAAAATTAGAAATACACATGGTCTTTTGCCTATTTTGAAGTCTTTTTTTCTGCGCCAGCCGCTTACCGGAAGGGTGATGACGGTTTCGGTTTCGAGGGTGAGGTCGGCCGCGATGCAGAGCATCGTGCCGGGGGAGAGACCTGCGGCGAGGTCTTCGAGAAGGGCGTCGTTCCGGTAGGGGGTTTCGATGAAAATCTGGGTGCGGCCCCGGGACGCCGAATCTTTTTCGATCTTTCTGATGGCCGCGCGCCGCTCCTCGGTCTTGGCCGGAAGATAGCCCACGAATGCGAATTCCTGCCCGTTGAGGCCGGATGCCATGAGGGCGAGCATCAGCGAGGAAGGACCCACGAGGGGAACGACGGGAATGCCGCGTGCATGGCAGAGGGCCACGAAGGGCGCGCCGGGGTCGGCCACGGCGGGAAGCCCGGCTTCGGTGACGAGGCCCACGTCTCCCTTGCCGAAGAGGGGCAGGAGCGCCTCCACGTCGGAAGGGGTGCTGTGTTCGTTGAGCTCATGGAACTCAAGGCCGCCAATCTTCCCCCTGAGGCCTGCCGCGCTGAGGAAGCGGCGGGCGCTGCGGACGTTCTCCACCACATAGACGCCAATCTTCGAGATTTGCTCCAGCGTGGCCTCGGGAATCACTTTCCGGGGGTCGGAGCCGATGTCGGAGGGTATGAGATAAAGCTTACTCATAGATCTCGGTCTTTACTGTGGGAATATCCCTCTGCGGACGCTCCGTGCCCTGCGGAGGGGCGTCGCTCCGGGGCTCCTGCTTCCTGCGGGGAGCGAAGAGGCGCTGGAAGAAACTCTTCCAGGTGGTGAATTCCTGCTGGTATGTGACGCCTCCGCCGTTGCGCTGCGAGTAATCCAGGAAGGAGGAGAATTCGTCAGCCGAATGGGAGAAGAGGTTCAGGCGGAGATTCCCGCTCTTGTTGAGCTTGACGTCGATGTCGATGTCGCCCACGAGGTCGCCGCGGGCGCTGCTGCCGCCGCTGTACTTCCTGTTGCCCACGACGCCGTTGACCACCACCCGGTTGTTGAAGAGTTGGGTGCTTACAGCAAGGTCGAAGAGGTTGGCCCCGGAATAGCTCTGCTGGTAGCCGAGACCCATGTCGAGCGGGATGTCCATGCGTGCGAGCATGTTCGACAGCTGGTTCGACACCATCTCCGACATGTTGGAATAGAGTATGTTCGGGTTGTCCACGATTCCGGCCTGTTCGCCCGGGAGGAAAGCGCCGGTGACGAGGAGGGCCACGAACTGCTTCTGGATTTTGTCCTCGGTGTTCAGGGAGGATTCGATTTCGGCTTTGGATGTGGGGTCGAGGTCGGGAATGTCGATGCTGAAGGACAGCTTGGGCGCCGACAGGCGGTCGGAAATCCTGAGCCCGCACTCCACGAGACGGCGCGTGCTCACCGATGTGGTGTCCGTCAGCAGCACGTTCATGTTGGTGCGCAGGGAGTAGGTGGCCCCGATGTCGAGGACGGTCTGCATGAGGTCGCCGTTGAAGGTGACGCTGCTGCCGTCGTCGATGGTGAAGTTCTTGCTCACCAGGCCCGGGATGGAGAAGCGGTAGCTGCCCTTGGAGATGCTGTATTCGCCGCTCAGGTCGAAGATGTTCCTGGCCGGCCTGAACAGCAGGCCGATGTTGCCTTCGCCGCTGGCTTTCAAGGAGTTGCCTCCAGTGTCGTCGAGGTCTACCGTGGCTTCGAGGCCCGGGCTGATGTGGAGTTTGACCCGGGCGGTGAGGTCCTGGCCCCTCTTTATCTTCTTCTCCTGGCGCTCGAACATCGCGGCGAGCATGTCTTCGTAGGGGTCGGCGGCTTTGTCCTGGGCGTGATCCCTGAAGGTCAGCAGGTTGCTCTTGGACGAGGAGGAGAATCCCGAAACCGGGATGTCGAGGGTGCCGTCGCCGGAGGTGGTTACGCTTGCGTCCATCACCAGGGCGTCCTGGGGCCCGGTGATGCTCACGTTGCCGCTTGCCCGCAGCAGACCGCTGATTCCATTGCCGTGGCTGACGTCTATCATCTTGAGGTCGCGGAAGCGCAGGAAGGAGTTCATCGTCATGTCGTCGAAACGGTGGAAGTTGATGCCGCCCGAAAGCATGGCCGAACCGCTTTCGTCGTCGAGGATGGCGATATCGTCGAAGTGGACTCCCTCATTGTCGAGGTGCAGGGGCCCGTTGATGGTGTAGGGAACCCCGGTATAGTTCACGATGAAGTGGGCGTTGTTGATGTTGAAGTCTTCGCTCGCGAGCCTGAGGTCGTCCAGCGTGCCGTTCGCGGTGACGAATCCGCTGAGTTTTCCGCTGATGTCGTCCATGAAGCCCTGCAGGAAGGGCTTGGCGAGCACGAGTTCCATCCCGTCCATCCCCACTGTGAGGTCCAGCGCCCCGGTGCCGGGCTCGAAGGATCCCGAGGCGTTCAGGGCATCCCTGCCGTCGAGCATGTTGCGCACGTAGACGTTTATCATGTCCTCGGCCCCGTCCCAGATGGCTGCGAGGCGCAGGGTGCCGGCGTTCACATCGCTGATGCTGAGCGAGTCGCACACTATGTTGGCGAGTGCGCGGAGGTTGTGGTCGAGGGGTGAGGAGAGCAGCACCCTGCCGTTCACTCCGCCCTTGAAGCCGTAGTCGGACTTGGTGAAATAGTTCAGCTGCCCCATGTCGAGGTTGCGTATGCCCACCGAGAGGGTGTCGGCCGACTTGAAGGACAGCCCGCCGTCGATGCTGAAGACCTGGCTGCCGTTATGCATCCTGAAGCCGTCGATGGTGACGTTGCCTCCCTTGAGCTCTATCTGCGATTCGTCTATGTCCCATTGCTGGGAATTGAAGCGGATGTAGCTGGAAAGGGGATTCGCGATGATGCCCAGGGAGTCGGAGGCGTCGCGGGAGAGGTCGCCGGTGAGATAGATTTCACCCACGGTGTCCACCCCTTCGATGCCGTCGTAGTGGAAGCCCGCGAACAGGTTGTTCTCCTGGGCGTAGGCGGTGAGCGCGACATCGGTTATGGAAATGCCGTCGAGCGTGACGTCGCTGCTGAGAATAGTGGCGTTGAGGCTGCTGCCCAGGTTGTCGAAACTGACGTCGACGCCCTTGAGATAGTTCTTTGCGAATGCGAGGCGGGACGAGCGCAGCTTCCCTTCCATGCTGCCGTGGTCGCTCAGGAGCGAAAGCCGGGTGGAATCGGCTATGTACAGGCCTGGCAGGGCGAACGAGAGGATGTCCCTGGAGTCGTGGAAGGAGAGGCCCAGCCTGTAGTAGTGGTCGGCTGTGCCGGTGTCGGGGTCTTTGGCGGAATACAGGGCCGGAAGTTCCCTGCGGGTGGTGATTGTCTGGAGGTTGCGGAAGATTTCGGCGTAGCTGCCGCTGCCCTCGAAGTCGCCGTCCATGAATGAGGACCGGATTCCGGCGGTCACGGTGCCGCCGCTGTCCCGGGAGGTCACGACTATGTCGCCTATGTTCCGCGAGCCGTGGTCGTTCTCGAGCACGAGGCCGCTGACGGTCAGCTTTCCAAGGGGATTGCCGCCGGCTTTCATGGAGAGGTCGGCATCGACGTGCCCGGACACGTTGCTCGTGCCCCTCCTGTCGATGTTCATGGCCTGCAGGTCGGCTTTGGCTATGTCTGCGCTGAAGCGGTACCGCCCTTCGGCGCCGCCCTGCGGGAGCAGGAAAACTCCGTGGAGGACGGCCTGCAGGGAGGGGTCGTCGACTGTGATGTCGCCGTTGAAGTTCTTTCCGTCGAAGGAGCCGTCCGCCCTGATGCCGCTGTAATCGTATCCGAGCAGGCTGATTCTCTCGAGATTGAGATTGTCGACGCTGAAGGAGCTGCGGGTGCCGTCGAGAGTGGCCTTGAAGCCTGTGGAGGCGGTGAGGCTGCCGAGGGCTTCGATGCCTGTCAGGCGGTCCATGCCCATGTCGGTGGAACTGAAGCGGCCGGCGATGTCCATGGGGGCGTGCGGGTTCATCATGTTCCTTACCGTGGCCTCAAAGAGGGCGGAGCCTATGCCCGAAGCGAGCCGCCCCTGCGCGGCGATGTTGTTCATCGGCCCCCTGGCGCTGCCGCTGAAGGAGAAGCGCTCCCCGGGGGCGAGATTGCCGAGATCGGCCTTGGCGCCGAATTCCGAAAGGAGGGTGGTAAGCCCCCGGGTGGTGAAATCCAGCCTTTCGACCTTTGCGTCCAGCAGCATGTGGGGGGTGTCTGGAATACCTGTAATCCTCGCGGAGAGGCTGCCCGTGATGCCGCTCGGCTTTTCCGAGAAGACGAACCTGTCGACGAGCAGGTCGCCGACATAGCCCGATGCGTGGCATTTTTCGAGATCCAGCATCACGTCGAGGGTGGGGGAGATTCCCGAGAAGGCGTTGATGGTCCGGGTGGAGATGTGCCCGCCCGATATGGTGAGAGTCTGGCGTATCCTTTCGATGAAATTCGAGAAGTCCTCGGAGACGTCGTCCCATGCCATGGTGTAGAGGGGGATCGACAGGTCGGACCAGCCGTCCTGCAGCCGGACGTTCTCCACCGTGGCCTTGCCCATGCCCACGGTGGCGCGGCCGGTCAGGGCCGTGATGGCGTATCCGCATTTTTCCCTGGCGCAGAGCATGTCCACCACTCCCGACATGCGGCCGCCGGTGTATTTGAGGGCGTGGACGGCGGCATTCACATGCACGTCCATGTCGGACCAGTTTATGGCGGCGGGCTTGTCGGGCATGGGGGTGACGTAGTTGCTCATGCGGTAGTTGAAGTCCTTCACCTCCAGTTTCTCTATCTGGAAGATGCCCGGGGTGGGGGTGTACTGCGTGGTTTTTTCGGGGGACGCGATATTGAATATCCTCGTGAGGTTGGAGGTGGAGCCATTGTCCGAGAGGGACGGCGAGGGTTCGGTGGTGAGATGCAGCAAGCCCCCTTCGAGCTCGACGCGGCTGAGATAGATGCCTTTTTTGGAGAAGAGTCCCCTGATGGAGACGCGGCCCGAGACCTGCTTTATGAAGGCGAAGGTGTCGGCTGGAGCTACCGGGTCGTAAGGTTCGTGGTCGATGACGACTACATCCCTGAGAATGAAGGAGTTGAAGGGGGCGACATGGATGTCTCCTACTTGCACCGCGCCGTTGAGGCTGCCGTTGAGGCGGTCCAGCACCTTGCTCACCACCCTGGTCTGGACGGAGGGGGACTGAAGCAGGAGCAGAGCCGTGCCGAGCAGCACGACGATGAACGCGAAAATGCGGGCGCCTATGTCAGAATGTTTCTTGATGGTGCAAAAGCCTTCTGGTACAACCAACAAATATAACAAATATTTGTTAATTTTGCGGTCCGGAACATGGCAGATATCATTTTGGGCATAGAATCCTCCTGCGACGACACTTCGGCGGCGGTCATTTCCGACGGGGTGCTCCTCTCCAACGTGATAGCTTCGCAGGACGTGCACCGCGCCTACGGCGGCGTGGTGCCCGAACTCGCGTCCCGCGCCCACGAGCAGAACATAGTGCCCGTGGTGTCCGAAGCCCTTTCAAGGGCCGGCGTGGAGCCTTCCGACCTCACCGCCGTCGCCTTCACCCGCGGTCCGGGCCTGCTCGGTTCGCTGCTGGTGGGTACGTCCTTCGCCAAGGCCCTCGGCCTCGCCCTGGACATCCCCATCATCATGGTGAACCACCTTCATGGGCATCTGCTCGCCGGTTTCGTGAAGGAAAAAGGGCAGGACACTCCCACTCCCTCCTTCCCGTACCTGTGCCTGCTGGTTTCCGGAGGCAACTCCCAGATAGTCAGGGTGGACAGCCCCCTGGAGTTCACCATCCTGGGCCAGACCATCGACGACGCGGTAGGCGAGGCTTTCGACAAGTGCTCCAAGATGATGGGCCTGGGCTATCCCGGCGGCCCGGTGATAGACCGCCTGGCAAAGCAGGGCGACGCCTCCCGATTCAAGTTCGCAAAACCCCATGTCCCGGGGCTCGACTACAGCTTCAGCGGCATCAAGACCTCCCTGCTTTATTTCGTGCGCGACGAGATGGCAAAAGACCCGTCCTTCCTCGAAAACAACAAGGAGGACATCTGCGCCTCCTTCCAAAAGGCGCTGATAGACATCCTCATGGACAAGCTCGTCAAGGCCGCGAGGCAGACGGGCATAAAGGAAATCGCGATAGGCGGGGGAGTGTCGGCCAACAGCGGCCTCCGCGCCCGCATCGTGGAGGAGGGCAGGAAGCGCGGCTGGCACACTTATCTGCCCGCATTCAAGTTCACCACCGACAACGCCGCCATGATAGCCATCGCCGGCTACTGCCGCTACCTCGCGGGCGAGCGCACCCCGCTCGACGTCGCTCCCGTGTCGAGGATGGCGGATTTTTGAAAAATAATTGCTACATTTGCGGCGGGGAAAGTCATACACGACCAGCTCCCTCTCAACTCCCCCAGGGCAGGAATGCAGCAAGGGTAGGAGGTTGTAGCGGTGCGATGTATCCAGCTTTCCCTTTTTTTTGTATGTTTTCGGATATCATAGTCATCGGCGGCGGCGCGGCCGGGCTCGTCGCGGCCTGCAGCGCGGCACGCACCCTGGTAGCCGCCCTCTCCGACGCGCGGGTGACCGTGCTCGAGAAGATGCCGCGTCCGGGCCGGAAGATAATGATCACCGGCAAGGGTCGCTGCAATTTCACCAACCTGAAAGACTGGAACGCCTTCAGCGCCCATATCCGCACCAATCCCAACTTCCTCAGGCCGTCGTTTTACAATTTCACCCCCGCGGACTCGCTGGAGTTTTTCTCCGGCCTTGGCATGCAGAGCGTGGTGGAGCGCGGCGACAGGGCCTTCCCGGCCAGTCACCGTGCCTCCGACGTGGTGGACGCCCTCGTCCGCGCCTGCCACGCCTCCGGCGTGAAGATCGAGACCTCCGCGGAAGTCGTCCGAATCGGCTACGGCTCCGTTTTCGAAGTCTTCGCGGCCGACGGGCGCAAGTGGACCTGCAGCAGGCTGATACTCGCGACGGGCGGCCTCAGCTACCCCGGAACGGGCTCCACCGGAGACGGATACCGCTTTGCCGCCGACCTGGGGCACACCGTCACTCCGCTGTTCCCGTCCCTGACCGCGCTTGTCCCCAAAGGGTACAAGATCGTGGAAGGCAAAGATCTCCATATCGACCGAAGCACTCCTGCGGGCGAACTCGGCAAGGCCCTGTGCGGGATACAGCTCAGGAACGTGGGCGTCCGGCTCATCGTTGAAGGGGCGGTGGCCCAGAGCGAGTTCGGCGACATCGACTTTACCGACGGGGGAATTGAAGGTCCCGTAGGGTTCCAGCTGAGCCGCAAGGCCGTGAAGTCGATGGTGAACGGCTCCAGGGTGTCGCTCGTGCTCGACCTCAAGCCCGGAGTGCCCCTGGATGAACTCGCTTCCAGGGTGAATGAGCTTTGGCGGGAGGTGGACGCAGACCCGCGCAGCAAGCGTCTGCACGAAAAGGAAAAGTACCGCATCCTGCTCGGGAAGCTCATGCCCTGGGACCTCATTCCCGCCTTCCGCGCCATGAATCCCGGAAATCTGTCCGCCATTGCCCGGTGCCTCAAGGAGTGGACCTTCGATATCGCCGGCTATGTGGGATATGAGCGTGCGGTCGTCACGGCCGGAGGCGTTTCCACCGGCGAGATAGTGGCAAAAACCCTCGAGTCGAAGAAACTCAAGGGCCTTTACTTCTGCGGGGAGCTGATGGACGTCGATTCCGACACCGGCGGATATAATCTCCACACTGCCTTCGCTTCCGGACGCCTGGCCGGGCAGTCCGCCGCCAAAAGCCTGATTTAGGGTCAGATACTGTCGAAAATCAGCGGCAGGACGTCGTCCACGCGGTCGAATTTGAGGATGCGGTCTGCGCCCACCATTATCACGGACATGGGCCGGCCTGACCTGGTCTGGTACTGGGCCATCACCTGGCGGCAGGCTCCGCAGGGCGTAACCGGGCTCTTGGCGAGATGCCCCATGACACCTCCCGCGATTGCGATGCTTTCCATGTCCTTGTCGGGATACATGGCCCCGGCCGAGAACATCGCGGTGCGCTCGGCGCAGAGGCCGGACGGGAAGGCGGCGTTCTCCTGGTTGGCCCCGCAGACCGTCTTGCCGTTGCTCAAGCGTATCGCCGCTCCGACGTTGAAATGGGAATAGGGGGCATACGACCCCTTCATGGCCGAGATGGCCTCTTGCACGAGGCTGCGGTCCTGCGCGGAAAGCTCGTCAGGGGATTCGTATTCGTGGTAAATGATTTCTATTTTTTTGTCTGCCATGGCGTTGGTGGTTGCAACCCCCAAATATAATAAACTTTTCCGGTTTACAGCTGCGGCACCTTGTGGGCGGCGAGCATGTTGGCGGGATCGAGTATCCTGTCGAGTTCTTCCTTGGAGAGGATGCCGTGCTCGAGCACGATGTCGTAGACGCTGCCTCCGGTTTCGAGGGCCTCCTTGGCTATCTTCGTGCTGTTCTTGTAGCCGATATAGGGGTTGAGGGCGGTCACGATGCCGATGCTGTTCCTGACCATCTTCTCGCAATGCTCCCTGTTGACGGTGATGCCGTCGACGCACTTGGTGCGGAGGGTGTCCATGGCGTTGGTGAGCCAGGTGATGCTTTCGAGGATGCACTCCACGATGACGGGCTCCATCACGTTGAGCTGGAGCTGGCCGGCTTCGGCGGCGAAAGTGACTGCGTAGTCGTTGCCGAACACCTTGAAGCAGACCTGGTTGGTGACCTCGGGGATGACGGGGTTCACCTTGCCGGGCATGATGGAGGAGCCGGGCGCCATGGGAGGCAGGTTGATTTCGTGCAGGCCGCAGCGGGGACCGGATGCGAGGAGGCGGAGGTCGTTGCAGGTCTTGGAGAGCTTGACTGCCAGACGCTTGAGTGCGGCCGAGTAGGATACGTACGCGCCGGTGTCGGGGGTGGCTTCGACCAGGTTGGGGGCGGAGACGAGCTTGTCGCCGGTGAGTTCGCTCATCTTCCTGGCGCAGAGCTCGGCGAAACCGGGAACCGCGTTGAGGCCGGTGCCGATGGCGGTGCCGCCCATGTTTATCTCTTCGAGGAGGACGGCGTTCCTTTCAAGGTTGGCGAGCTCTTCCTCGAGGTTGTCGGCGAAGGCGTCGAATTCCTGGCCGGAAGTCATGGGAACGGCGTCCTGGAGCTGCGTGCGGCCCATCTTGATGATGTCGTTGAATTCCCTGCCCTTGCTGCGGAAAGACTCCACGAGCTTCCGGAGCGACTCCGCCAGCTTGCGGTCCATGCGGACGAAGGTGTAGCGGAAAGCGGACGGATAGGCATCGTTGGTGCTCTGGGCGCAGTTCACGTGGTCGTTGGGCGAGCAGAACTGGTATTCACCCTTCTTGTGGCCCATGATTTCGAGGGCCCTGTTGGCGATGACCTCGTTTGCGTTCATGTTGACCGAGGTGCCGGCTCCGCCCTGCATCATGTCGATCGGGAACTGGTCGGCGAGCTTGCCCTCGGTGAGTTCCTTGCAGGCTGCGCAGATGGCGTCAGCGATATGCGGCTCGAGCGCTCCGAGTTCCTTGTTGGCAAGGGCTGCGGCCCATTTCACATAGGCGATGCTCACCACATATTCGGGATAGTCGCTCATGTGGTTGCAGGAGATCTTGTAGTTGTTGATGGCCCTTTGCGTCTGTACGCCGTAGTAGGCGTCGGCGGGCACGCGGAGTTCGCCCAGAAGGTCGGACTCAATGCGGAATTTGTTGTCTGACATGGTATTGGATTAATAACATTTGATTCTGTACATGATGCCTATCTCCACCCTTCCGGTGTTGAAGGAGTCGAGCCCGCTGGCGGGGGTGAACATTATCCTGTGGAGGGTGGCGCAGAGGAATATGCGGAAGTCCTGGGTGGGGTCGGGCATGTATTCCAGGCTCGTCAGACCCATGAGGCCGGTACGGTAGCGGCCGCCGCCCGCCGCGGCGCTCACGGTGTCGTAGCTGGCCTTGGCCACCAGGTTCCACCCCGGGATGAACTGCCACATGGCCTTGGTGATGAGCGAGGTGTAGGTGACGTCTCCAAGACGCGTGCCCGTGGGGAGGGAAAAGTCGCCTGAGGCAAGTCCCAGCCTGTCGATGCCGTCGGCTTCAAACATGTAGTCGACATACCACTTGAGGGTGGGGAGATTGAACTTTACGCCTCCGTTCACGAGCCTTGCCGTGAGCTCCGGAGTCTGGGTCATGAAGCCGGCCGCCACGCGCGTCTGGACGATTCCGTTGCGGAAATTGCCGTTCCAGTTGGCCAGCACGTTCACCGGGAAACGTACTCCCGAAACGCCCTTGGGCACCATGCCCGCCCCCAGGACGGACGAGCCGTAGCTCTGTTCGAAGGAGGATGTCTGCGGGTTGGTGATTTCGAAGACGAATTCGTGCAGGGGGATGGGCATCCAGTAGAGGTCGACTCCGGCGAAGAAGATGTCCATGTGGTTGATGAGGTCGCTGTACTGGTAGATGTACATCGGGTTCTCGTCGTAGTCGAACCCTCCCCAGTGCTGGCATATCTTGCCGGCTTCCACGGCGAAATGGCGGAAGCGGTACCCTACCATCATGAGGTCCATGGAGGAGGCAAAGCTGTCGAACGAGCCCGTAAGGGCGGGCTGGTTGAGCTTCTGGCGCATGCGGTAGTAAATCCTGTCGGTGAGGGTGCCCTTGATTTCGAGCCGGAGGTCCCTTGCGGTGAATTTCCCGTTCCACGGTTCGGTGAAGGTCTCGTCCCCGTTTGCGGCCTGGTAGCTGCCGGCGAAGTTGATGTAGAGATTGAATGCGTCGGATCGCCTTTCAAGGGCGGAAAGCCTCTCGAAGAGGGATTCCTGGCCATTCATTTCAAACCCCATTCCGGTGTTGCCGCCCTGGGCGTATGCAAGCAGCGGTAAAAGTATTGAGGCAGCGAGAATTGCAAATTTTTTCATGCCTTGCATGACTGGTTCGGGATTCAGTGCATTAAGTCATGTTCAAAAAATTAGTTGCTTAATTTTACGAATCTTGTCGGCCTTTCTGAAGTTTCTCATCAGTCATGCAGCTACTGCTGCACTCCTTCTTCCAAACTCCAGAAATTCTCGACAATCTTCTATAAAATTTGAAGCAACTAATTTTTTTCTCATTCCTAATTGGTATGCAAAGATGTGAATTTATTTTGAATTTAGCTAACTTTGCACCATGAAAATATGTGTGGGACTGTCCGGGGGAGTGGATTCCAGCGTGGCGGCACTGCTTCTCAAGAGGCAGGGCTATGACGTCTTCGCCATGTTCATGCAGAACTGGAACGACACCACAGGCACCCTGCACGGCGACTGCGAGTGGGAGGAGGAGAGGTTCGTGGCGGAGATGGTGGCCCGCAAGTTGGAAATTCCTTTCTATTTCGTCGACCTCAGCGGCGAGTACCGCAAGCGGGTGGTGGACTACATGTTCGACGAGTATTCCCGCGGCCGCACCCCCAATCCCGACGTGCTGTGCAACAGGGAAATCAAGTTCGACGCCTTCCTGAAAGTCGCCCGCAGGATGGGGGCCGACATGGTGGCCACCGGCCATTACTGCCGCAAGGCTGAATTCACCGCTCCCGACGGCAGCACGGTCTGCCGCATTCTGGAGGGGTCCGACCCCGGCAAAGACCAGAGCTACTTCCTCTGCCAGCTCACCCAGGAGCAGCTTTCCAGGGCCCTTTTCCCCATAGGGCACCTCCTCAAGAGCGAGGTCCGCGCTCTTGCCCGCGAGGCGGATCTTCCGTCCGCAGACAAGAAGGATTCGCAGGGCATCTGCTTCGTGGGGAAGGTGGACCTTCCGGTCTTCCTGCAGCAGAAACTCTCGCCTTCCGAGGGCGACGTGGTCGAGATTCTGCCTCCGTACTACGATAGCAACCAGCTGTATCAGAGGCAGATGCAGCTTCTGCAAAGAGGGCGGCCATACAGCGCCGGGGAGCTTTCTGTGCTCTCCTCGCCCCTCGATTATTCCGACGTCGAGCTCACTGCCGAAACCTACCGTTCCGGCCGGCACCACGCCAAAAAGACCCGTTACGTCCGAAACGGCCTCTGGGAATATGCCGGCAGGCACGACGGGGCGCAGTTCTTCACCCTCGGCCAGCGGAAGGGGCTTGCCATCGGCGGCCACCGGGATCCTCTCTTCGTGCTTTCCACCGACATAGCCCGGAACATGGTTTTCGTGGGCGAGGGGGAAAGGCATCCGGGGCTTTACCGGAGCTGTCTGCGCATCGATCCCGCCGACATCCACTGGATACGGCCCGACCTCTCGCCGGAGGAGGGGGCCGAGATGCGGGTCATGGCGCGCATCCGTTACCGGCAGCCGCTTCAGGCGGCGACTCTCCTCATGCGCGGGGACGGGCTTTACCTCCTCTTCGACGAGCCCCAGCGCAGCATTACCGCCGGGCAGTTCGCGGCGTGGTACATACCTGCTTCCTCCGGTGGGACGTCCCCGGCAGCCGGTTGCGGGCAGGAATATGAAATGATTGGAAGTGGAGTAATATCATGAAATTTGAGTTTCGCATATGCGAAACAACCCCTTTCCGGAGCCTGTAAGGCGACAAAGTCCCTTCCTTGAGGGAAGGGATT
>ERZ842401.659-NODE-659-length-50663-cov-8.667464_pt1 | contig 50663 bp, 41 predicted proteins | sample MGYA00521270_ERZ842401 | MGnify/ENA primary metagenome ERZ842401 (study PRJEB31892, sample SAMEA3878208) | bioreactor metagenome | biome: Moose rumen | place: Sweden | collected 2011-10 | study: EMG produced TPA metagenomics assembly of the PRJEB12797 data set... | reverse complement strand
ATGTTTGGGAAACATAAAGAAACGTCAAGTCACACCGATTTGATGCCGATTGACGAAATTTTAATCCAAATTATTTAGGACACTATTGCCCGCAATGAGGACATGTGTGCCTTTTCTGACGGATTGTTTTGAGATGAAGGAAAATCGCATTACCTTTGTACTCCGTACTGCCATAGGAGTAACCTTGTACACCATAGGCCTGATATAATAAGCTGCCGTTCATGTCTGATATGGTTGGGAACCACAAAGATAATGAATTGGCGGCTTTCTTTATCTATAACAACCGACTAACAACGCAATTCGGGGATGAACCCCAAATCGGTCATTAGAATCGCTCTTTTCGTGGTCTATTCGTATCTGATTGGCTACAAGGCTTTTGAATTTGATTTTTCTAATGACCGCCATTAGAAAAAAAGAACTTGCAAAGAACTTATATTCAAGGCATTACAGGCTTGACCACGGATTTTTGCACTTCTAATGACCGATTTGGGTTTAACCATAGGGCGAAAAGTTGTAACTTTGCGGTGTCAAATCTTCGGAGATGACAACACAGACATAGTGAGACAAGCGTGTCCACAAATCTTGTTTCTCAACTCAGAAAACGACCAAAATATAAAGAGTACAATAGAGGAACTAGCTTCATATACACCCAAATGAAGCGGGTGTATGCTTTGCTTTGTAATATCTATTGTGGGTTCTTGGTCGTTCCCTTGAGTTGGTAGTACGAATGTAAAGGATATACCTGCTCTTTTTTTGTGCTAAAATTACGGCTTGCAGAAGCAAAAGAAACTCATAAATACGACCAAAATGAAAGTTTATTTTTTCTGCACCCACACCATTGCTTGGTTCAACTACAGGCTGATGGGTAAGGGGAGATTGTGCTATGAGCACAGATTGCTAAAACGAAGTGTGTTGGTTTTTATCGCACTCTTATTGTGTACGATTTCGTCAGCACAGCAGATTGACGGCGACAGTGTTAAACTTCAAGTGGAAAAATTCCACCCCAAACAATTAATTCTTCCTGGAGTATTTATAACCATTGGCTCATTCGGCGTTTCTAATGGTTGGTTTTGCTCCGTCAAAGATGATGTTAGGAAAGGCTTCCATAACTTGCGTGGCGAGTGCAGATTCAAAATTGATGATTATTTGCAATACTTGCCTGTTGCTGCAAATGTGGGACTTGGCTTTGTGGGCGTAAAACCACGCCATTCATTTCGCGAACGTGTGGCTGTCACAACAACGGCCTATGCTGCTATGGGCATAATGGTGAACGCAACAAAAATTGTAGTCAATGAAAAACGCCCGGACTCTGGTGAACTCAATTCGTTTCCATCAGGACATACCGCTACAGCGTTTATGGGTGCAGAACTTGTGAGAGAGGAATACGGCATTGGGTATGGTATTGGCGCATACACTATAGCTACAGGAATTGCTCTGATAAGACTCTATAATGACCGACATTGGCTAAATGACATTATTGCTGGAGCAGGCGTCGGTATTTTGTCAGCACGTATAGGCTACTGGCTTTTGCCATGGGAACGCAAGATATTTGGATGGCATAGAAACAGCAAAAGTTTGGCTCTCATACCTGCATATAACCCAATCAACCATAGTGCCGGTATCTCCTTAGTTACACAGCTTTGAGTAAGCCCTATCGCTACCATCTGCGCAAAGCCAACAAGTTGTCGTAGAGTGAGCCGCAGCCGTTGGCACGAATGTATAGGGTGTGTTAGCAATAGCCAGCGGAAGCACCAGGTCAAGATGAACCGCTACTACTCTCAGAAACTCATCAGCGAGGAACACTTCACCAGCACACCGAAACAGCGAGAGCTTTCTCTGATTTCGGCCTATATGACAAAAAGAGCCCTGAAAAGACCCTCAGAGAGACTTATGTGAATTAAAAGAACCCCACAAACACCTGCACAGCCCTTATCTGTGCGAGGGTTTGTGGGGTTCTTTTTGTCGTATAAGCCCTAAACTATTCACTGACGGTTTTTCGGGTCACATCAAACTTGTCACACCCTCTTGTTTGTGTGGGGCTGGACTTATTTTACCGTTGTTCCTATGCTTATGCAATAGTAACGAGTACCGCTCCCTCCATCACGCTCTGCCCTTCAGCCACAGCAATACCGCTAATGGTGCCGTCGGCCTCGGCGGTGATATTGTTTTCCATCTTCATGGCTTCGAGCACTGCCACGGTGTCGCCTTTCTTGACGCTCTGCCCTATGCTTACGGGTATGCTTGTCACCACGCCGGGCAGTGGAGCTTTTACTGGCGCTCCCGCTCCGGCACCTTGTGGGGCTGTGGCAGGAGCGGCGGTAGTGGAGGGTGCGCTTGCGGCGGGGGCTGCGGCAGGAACGGCGGCGGAAGCCGATGCAACAGTCTCGGGCAGGTCGGCCTCGTTGAGTGTGTCGGAAAGGATTTCTACGTGGAGTGCCACGCCGTTAACATTGAGTTCGGCAACACCATTATGGAGGTTTTCTATGGCCACGTCGTAGCGCGTGCCGTCTATGTTGTAACTATACTGCTTCATTGTTTAGTTATTGAGTTTGTTAAACATCTCGGCGGGGTCGCTCCACGATCCGCCGTTGTAGGTAATGGTAATGCCGGTCTGCTCGTCGTCGTGCACCTCTTCCACTTCGTATTGCAAGAGTGCGAGGCAGGCAGCAGCGGCATAGCGGGGCATAGCATCGACAGGCGGACGATGGGGCTGGCCATCGGTAGTAACACTTACCACACTGCCATCTTTTTCGCGCAAGGTGATGCGAAAGTCGTGCGAACCCACACGGTATCTTAACGTTTTCATTTTCTTTTTGTTGTTCTTGGGAAATAAAAAGCAAAAGCCCCGTGTGCTAACCACCGTGTGGTATAACAAACAGAGGGGCTTTGTCGGGGGATTATAACGGTATGTTGCCGTGTTTCTTCGCGGGACGCGTCTCGCGTTTGTTTTCCAACTGTGCAAGGGCACGGCAGATGCGCAGACGTGTGTTGCGCGGCTCAATAACATCGTCGATATATCCGTACTCTGCTGCTTTATAGGGCGTATTGAAGAGGTCGTTGTATTCTTTCTCTTTCTGAGCGAGGAATGCTTTGGGATCTTCCTGCTCTTTGGCTTCCTTGCCGTTGATAATCGCCACAGCACCAGCAGCACCCATCACTGCTATTTCACTGCTTGGCCAAGCGTAGTTCAGGTCGGCCTTAAGCTGTTTGCAACCCATCACGATGTGTGAGCCACCATAACTCTTGCGCAGCGTCACAGTAACCTTGGGTACCGTGGCTTCTCCGTAGGCGTAGAGCAATTTAGCACCGTGGTCTATCACACCGTTATACTCTTGTCCGGTGCCAGGCAGAAAGCCCGGCACATCGACGAGCGACACGATGGGGATATTGAAGCAGTCGCAGAAACGCACGAAGCGTGCTGCCTTGCGCGAGGCATTGCAGTCAAGCACACCGGCATATACCTTCGGCTGATTGGCAACGATGCCCACCGTTTGGCCGTTCATACGTGCGAAACCCACAATGATATTGCGCGCAAAGTCGCGGTGCACCTCCAAAAACTCACCGTTGTCCACCACAGCACTCACCACTTCGTACATATCGTAGGCTTGGTTGGGGTTGTCGGGGATGATGGTGTTTAGCGCATCGGCTTTACGGTCTATGGGGTCGTTGCAGGCGATGCGTGGTGTACGCTCGCGGTTGTTTTGCGGGAGGTAGGAGAGCAGGCGGCGTATCAGTGCGGCAAACTCTTGCTCGGTCTTGGCCGTGAAATGGCACACTCCGCTACGGGTGCTATGTACACTGGCTCCGCCAAGTTCTTCTTGGCTAACGTCCTCGCCTGTAACGGTCTTCACCACTTTGGGGCCGGTGAGAAACATATAACTAATGCCCTCGAGCATCACCACAAAGTCGGTCAGAGCGGGGCTATACACCGCACCGCCGGCACACGGTCCGCAAATGCCACTAATCTGTGGCACTACACCGCTGGCCTCAATGTTTCTCTGGAAGATTTCGCCGAAGCCCGCCAAGGAGTTGATGCCCTCCTGTATGCGTGCGCCGCCGCTGTCGTTCAGGCCGATACACGGTGCACCCATCTTGAGGCTTTGATCCATCACTTTGCAAATCTTCTGAGCCATTGTCTCGCTTAGCGAGCCGCCGTTCACCGTGAAGTCCTGAGCGAAGACATATACCAAGCGCCCTTCGATAGTACCGCTACCGCATACAACGCCATCGCCGAGGTATTGTTTCTTCTCCATACCGAAGTTGTGGCAACGATGGAGCTTAAACATATCCATCTCCTCAAACGAACCCTTGTCGAGCAGGAGGTCAATGCGCTCGCGAGCGGTGAGTTTTCCCTTAGCGTGCTGCTTGTCAATGGCTTTCTCGCCGCCGCCTAAACGTGCCTTGGCACGCATTTCTACGAGCGTCTTAATCTTTTGTTGCTGAATAGTCATTATAAAAAAGATATTGGAATGTACGTGTTTGCTTACGTTGCTGCCACCCGTCCAAAGTGTGCTAATAACAACGCCGCGAAAGTAATAAAAAAAACAACACGCAGATAGTTCATATTGAACTTTCCACGTGCTTTGGCTCATTTAGGCTGTTTTCAGGGCGTTTTGCTTACACTATAAATCAATAACGGTGTGTGTGTTATTGCTGCGCAGAGTTTATCATCGTAAAGACACAAAACGTGAATTTACAGTCCGAGTTCTGCCCGTCGCATATTATTTGCCAAGCGTCGTACGGAGGCGCGCAACTCCTCGGCGCGGTTTTCGAGTGCGAGGACGTGCGTGCGCAACTCCTCGGACGGGTCGGCGACATAAGTCTCGCGCGTGGCTTGAAGCGTGGCTTCCAGACTTTCCAACTCGCCGAGGCGTGCCACATACTCGGTGGCGATGCGCTGTGCCGTTTCGTTATGTAGCTGCGACGGCGCGCTATAGACGTGGCTGTCGTCTATCACTATACGCACGGGGCGTTGTCCGCGTTGCTGCGCCGATTGTAGCACGTCTTTGGCACGGGCACGGGCGCGACGGGCCTCATCGGAGGTAGAACCGAGTTCTTCTATCGACGCAATGCGTGCGGCACGGCGCACTGTGTCGGCATTTTGCTCGGTAAGCATATAGATGTCGTGCGCGGTGTTGGGGATAAAAGCATAGAGACACACCATCCCGGGCTGTTGTCCGCGGTCGGTGGCGAAATAGCCTATGCCCGTGGCCTCGTCAAGGCAATAGAGATAGTCGTTGGCGGTGCTGTTGAACGGAAAGCCCAAATGCGCCGGCTTGAGATAACGCCCCGCATCGGCATCGTAGCGCGTTACATAGATGTCAAACCCACCAAGGGCCTCTTCGCCTTGAGCTGCGAAATAAAGTGTTTGACCATCGGGCATCACAAAAGGATAGTCCTGAATATCTCCGACAAGCTCAAGGCCGGGAAGCGGAGCAGGCACCGTCCATTCTCCTCCGAGCAGACGCGAGGCGTGGAGTTTAGACAGGCCGGTACTATCGGGTTGTGGCAACACTACACGGTCGGAGAAATCGTTGGCAAACAAAGCCGTAGTAGCCACGAAGCCACGAGGCATACCAGCGGAGAAAAAAGTGGCGGGGGCATAGTACTTGCCGGCTTGTGGTGTAAGGCGTATCTTAGAATACACCTGCGCAGCGGGTAACACAATGCTGTCGAGAAACACCACGCGCTCGGTGGCTTGAAGCATACGTACACCCATTTCAGCTTGGCGCAGGGAATACTCAAGTGACGTGGTGGGCTCGCCCTTGCTCTTTGCAGCAGAAAGGCGCGAACGCAGTACCTTGACGGCTCCGCCGAAGTCGTACGCTTGCATCAAGGAATCCACTTTGTCTTGTGCCGAGAGCGAAACAGCGAAAAGAAAGGCGAGAAAAAGAGAAAAAGCTTTACGGTACATATTATATATATCCCCTAATATCCGCAGCACTATAGTTAACTGTCTTTTAGAGTTCGTCTTCAACAGACTTTTGCTCGCCAAGGCAAACTGAAACAAGCGGCAAAGCCGAACGAACTCTGGATTTCGCCATATCGGATTGTTCACTTTCCGTTGTGCTGCGCTTACAGGCAAGCAAAAATCTTCAATGACTTGGCAAAGGTAAGCATAAAATCTATATCCGAGCAAACAATTGCTCATCACTTTCTGAACGTCTGCAGGCGTTGCGTGGAATAGGAAGCGCGAGGAGATAAAACGCACCGTGTATGAACTGAACTCCATTATCACGGCGCAGAGGGACGACAAGGCTATTCCAACAGAATATCTACACGTACAACATTACTACTATAATGCTCAACGAACATTCATTTTTATATTTTTTCAGTACATTTGTAGCCAAAGATAATTATAGAAGGCATACTTTTGCGTTAAGATAGAAGAGCAAAGCGAAACTTGCTCCAGTTTTGCCTTGGCGAGCAAAAGTCTGACAAAGACGAACGTAAGCGAATAATCCGTCAGGAAGTGGTACTTGCAGAAAGAGAGAAAAAGGGGGGGGGCGGACAGATAGGAAGAAAGCTAAAGAAGAAAAACTACGAGTTGGCGAACAAAGGTCGGGAATAGAGAAACAAGATACCAAACGCCACTACGCGCTCGACTGCTGGCTGCCCGCAGCCAACAAATCCGGGGCGGTATCGCCGCAGGACACTCGCGGAGGTTTCTAACCCTGACAATATCAAGCGAACAATCATTCACAAGATACAGGAATTATAGATATGACTAAGAAACAAGCCATCCAACTGTTCCAAGAGCGCAAGGTGCGCACCCTCTGGGACGATCAAGAGGAGAAGTGGTACTTCTGTGTAGTAGATGTGGTAGAAGTACTTACTGATAGTAAAAATCCAACGGATTACATCAAGAAGATGCGAAAACGTGACCCAATGCTTGCAGAAGGGTGGGGACAACTTGTCACCCCCCTTGCAGTGCAACTGGAGGTGGAAAGCAAAAGGCTAACTTTGCTACAATGGAAGGCATCTTCCGCATCATCCAGTCCATCCCGTCGCCTAAGGCAGAGCCGTTTAAGCATTGGATGGCACAGGTGGCCAGCCAACGCATTGACCAGATGCAAGACCCTGAGCTGAGCATCGACCAGGCTATTATCGACTACAAGCGGTTGGGATATAGCGACGCATAGATCAACCAGCGTATCAAGAGCATTGAGGTGCGCAAGGAGTTGACGTTGACCGACGAATGGAAACGGACGGGCGTAAAAGAAGGTTTGGAATACGCATCGCTGACGGACATTATTACCCGCGAGTGGAGCGGCTTCACAACAAAACAGTACAAGCACTTTAAGGGCTTGAAGAAAGAGAACCTGCGCGACAACATGACTAATCTTGAAATCGCCTTTAACATCCTTGCCGAGGCTTCATCCACCGAACTCTCCAAGCAGCGCGACCCTCGCGGTTTCCATCAGCAGGCTAAAGTGGCAAAGGACGGTGGCAGCGTGGCAAAGGCTGCACGCAACCAGTTGGAGAGTCAGTTAGGCCATAGCGTGATTTCGCCTGCCAAGGCCAGCGACTATCTGTTGCCGGACAACGAACAAGACACACTTTTGCGTTAAGGTGGGTTCTATTCATTCGCTTTGTCGTCTATCTAACAAAGCGAATTGATAGAACCCACCTCTTATGTTTCATTACATCCGATACACGGACAATGTATCTTAGAAGTTTCCTCCTTCGATGTCCCACCAAAGGCGGAAGGCTTGTAGGTCTGGGCCGCCGAGTGCGGGTATGCCCGTGTTGAGGATGTCGCTATTTGTTGACGGGTCATCGCGTCCGGGGAAAGTCATACGACGAATCATATCACCGTCGTCAAGACTTTCGTCACCCTCCCACGGATTAAGCACGGGGAAGAGGCGCGGGTAGCCTGTGCGTCGGAGTTCTGCCCAAGCCTCGTAACTGTTAGGATAGAGGGCGATGTACTTCTGCGTGATAATTTTTTCGAGTTTTACTTCGGGCGTATCGCCTTCGTTCCACTTCACACCGATTTTTGTCACGCTCGGCATATCTGGCGTATCGCCGAAGGGGTCTACGTAGGTATAGTCGGTAGCCTCCTCCTTGTCCATATAGGCATGTAGATACGAGGTATAGTCGTAGTCGCCTATTTCAGGATCGACGAGCGAGGCGTGCTCTATTCCTCTGTAGTAGAAGAACTCCGCCGAACCGCCCATATCCCATCCGCGCAGGGCACCCTCGGCACGTAGGAAGTCAACCTCCGCCCACTTTATGAGATAGAGCGGAGCCATAACGATAAGTTCGCTATTTACTTGGCTCACACCTACGTAGTGGTTGCCGGCATACTGTTGGTCTAAGCCAAAGTGTCCGCCGGCACGAAGTCCTACGATACGTGTGTTCGACGGAGTGACCTCGCCAGTATTCTTATTGTCGAGCGGGTCGCTGTTTTTGAGGAACATATAGTGGGTATAGGGGTGCTCCAGGCTCATCAGCAAACTCTCAAAGGAGGCACACATACGGCTGTCGTTCCACGTCTTGGTAATCATTACGAGCGGGTGGTCGAAGCCTTCGTCTTTTGGGAAGAGTCCTATCTGTTGGTCGTAGCTCTCAACCACTCCGCCTGCCACGGCTTCTTCAGCCCACTGCTTAGCCAGTGCGGGATTTACCTTCACGATGCGCATAGCCATACGCAGTTTGAGGCTGTTGGCAAAGCGTATCCACGTGTCGAAGCCTGATTTGCCCTTGTTCATATCCTGTGAGAATTTCTCGTAGCGATTGAGCAGTTGCTGCATCTTCGTCTTGTACCAGTCGGGGCGGTTCTCTTCAAAATAGTTGAAGCAGGAGAGGATAGTGTCGATATTTGCCACGATGGTCTTATAGATAGTTTCCACATCGTCGTAGGTGAACGGAGCCTCCGTACGGTTGCACTTATACTCTTGATAAGGGAAAGGCCCATACACATCGGCCATCTCTGCCGCGCCGAAGTTATAGATAAGCAGGTTGACGGCTTTCATCTCAGGAAGAGAGTCGATGAGTTCGTGGTTGAGTACGGGTACGACGCTATTCTTCATACCGGAGAAGCGTCCGCTGGGGCCGGGGTTGAAACTGATGTTGATGTGGTAGGTAGAATTGTAGTTGTGGTCGTTAGAATAAGCGAAATAGGTATGCGGCACTACGGCGTACTGTGCATACCCGTCGGTACAGATATACTGGTACTGATAAGCGTGGGAGCCGGGTGTTTCGCCTTCTTTTCCGCCGAGCATACAGTATTGTCCGGTGATGGTGGCACGCAGGAGCGTTGTAAGTTCTGTGACAGCATCTTCAAAGCCTTCTTGCGACACATCCACGCGATAGTTGATAGAGTCGGGCGTTCCGCTGAGCACGTTGTCGGAGACGAGAAACTGCTCGTACTTTAGGTTGGCCGTTTCGGAGTCGTAGTCCAAGCAGGAATGTAGTGTCAAACAGCCGAGTACGAAGACAGCGTATGGGAGCATTTTATATGTTTTCATTGTTGTGCTGCTATTAGGTGTGTTAGAAGTTGATTTTTGCAGAGAAGCCATAGGAGCGTGCCGAGGGCATAGTGAAATACTCAAAGCCTCCGAGACCGTTTTGCGTGGAGAGCGAGATGTCGGGGTCAACTGGTGCGTCCTTATAAATAAAGAAGAGGTTACGTCCTACGAAGGAGAGCGTAAGGTTCTTGTTTTCTCCCAATAGGTTGCGGAAGGTATAACTGAGCGATAGTTCGCGCAGGCGGAAGTTGGTGGCATCATATACATACGGTGTGGGGCTGGCGTTTCCTCCGATGGCGGTGTAGTAGTCCTCAACGGCTACGATATAGTCGCCCTCCACACCATTCTTTCCGGGCTTACCGTGGATATACATTCCCAAGCGTCCGTCTTCGGTGTAGATACCATTTTTCTCAGCATTCAGGCGTGCCTCGGCGGTACGCTGTGAGAGTCCGAGGTTGTCGAGATAGCCTTCGGTCTGTGAGATAACTTTTCCGCCGATACGTCCGTTGATAAGGAAGAAGAGTTGGAAATCCTTGTAGTTAATCGTGCTACTAAAGCCGATTTGCCACTTAGAGTTCATATTGCCTACAAACTTAGCGTTAGCGTTGAGGTTGTCGTACTGTGGCGCGTTGGTGGTGCGGTTGAGGATAAGAACGCCGTTCTCGTCGCGCTTAAAGTCGGTCACATAGATATCGCCGACGGAGCCGCCCTCCTTATAGATAACCATAGCACCGCCGAGGTTCTGGCGATACGGGTTTTCGGAGCCATCTTGCTTATATGCGCTACGCAGTATTTTGTTGTCGTCATAGGAAACGTTGAGTTGAGGTTTCCAGCGCCACTGGCCGAAGGTGAAACGATAGCCGAGGGTAGCCTCAAAACCACGGTTGCGCACCTTAGCGGAGTTCACCGGGGTGGTTTTTCCGGCCACGCCCACCAGCATATAGAGGTGGTTTGCTATGGCGTTGTAGAACGTGAAGTCGAAGTTCATCTTGCTGTCGAAGAGCATCACTTCCACACCCGTTTCAAACGAGCCGGTCTTTTCGGGCACGGGGTTTTCAAAACGGTTGTATCCGCTAAGCACCACGGCATCGGTGCGTGCGTTGCTCGAGGCTAAGGAGTAAAGGGTGTTGGGAATAGAGTTACCCACTTGTGAATAACTGGCGCGATACTTCAAATAGTTTATCCAGCGCGGCATCTGCAAGAGCTCGCTTACAATGGCGTTGGCACCTATGCCCCAATATCCGTAGGAGAGGGATGTGCCGCGTGTGACGTGGAACTGCTTAAAGGCCTTGTACCAGTCCTGACGATAGGAGGCATCAACAAATACTTTGTCGCGCCATCCTACTTGTGCGGTGAACAGAGCGGCTTGGTCCCAGTTGGAACTGCTGCCGTTCGAAAGGCTGCTACCGCCGCTGTTTGTCTCAAAGCGGTTGATAGTGGTAGAGGCTTTCTGGCGGTCGGCAAAATAGTTCGTGGCCTGTGCTGCGAGGCTATGGCTCTCGCTCTTTATGGTGTGTCCCACATAGCCGGCGGAGGCACTGAGGCTCCAGTCGTGGCTTAACTGTTTGTTATACGAAAGGAGGTAGTCGGTGTAGATTTCTGTGGTGCGGTCGGTACCGTAGTAGTACATTCCGTAGTCCATCATGGCATAACCGCTCTGATAGGTGGTAGTGGCGTAGCGGCGTGTGTCGTTGCTATAGCGCGTGTGGTCGAACCCGACGCGTGCTTGGAAGGCCAGCCCGTCGTAGATGTCCACCTTTCCGGTCACAGCACCGTAGATGCGGTCGGTCTTTTGCTTACTGGTGTTCATCTTGGTGAGCCAGTAGGGGTTGTTGTAAGAGGCGGCCATATAAGCCCAGTCCTGACGCGGGCCGCTGAGCAGGGCGTAGTAGTCATTATACTCCCACGTGTTGCCACCTATGTTTTGGTAAATTTTCTGACTGCCTGAGTTATACCACTGCCCATCGACGGCGTAGTTGTCTTTGTAGTAGCCCATATCGATGTTGTTGGGTGTGGTATAGAGGTGGTAGATAGGGTTGAGCAGTCCGCCGCCGCCGGGACGGTTGCGTGTTACGGTCTGCACATAGTTCAACGAGGCATCAATGTTCACCCGTTTCCAGAGGCTGTAGCTCTGACGAAAGGCGAGCGTATTGCGGTTGTATGTGTTTTTATCTACCATACCGTTGCTGTGGGCATTGGCAAAGGAGAAGTAGGTCTTTATCTTCTCCGTTCCGCCACTGAGGGAGATAGAGTTGTTGAACGTTGTTCCCGTGCGGAAGAAGTCGTCCACGTCGTCGTGTCCGTGGTTGCGCAGGTGTATGTCGTAGTAGGCTGTAGGAAGGCCCGACTCAAGTCCGGTGTTGGGGTCTATAGCGACTTGATAGGGCGAGCCATTGGCAAACGGTGTGGTGATAAGTAGTTGGTCGTCGGGGATATCGCTTATCTTCCCGCCCCAGCCCGAAGCACCTAAGCTACCATCGGCTCCGATGGTTGCTCCATAGACGTGCTGTATCTTAGGCAGCAGCAGCGGTGTCTCAAAGGTGACGTTAGTGATGTAGTTGACATCGATGCGTCCCTCGCGGCCTTTCTTCGTGGTAATCATTATGACACCGTTTGCAGCCTGCGAGCCGTAGAGTGCTGCGGCGTTGGCACCTTTAAGCACGTTCATCGATTCTATGTCGTCGGGGTTGATCATAGAGAGGGGGTCGGCGCCTTCACTGCTCACGTCGGAGGTGATAGACGTTCCGGCACTCATACCGAGCTGTCCGCGCGTGTTGTTTGTTAGTGGCACACCGTCTACAACGATAAGCGGTGTGCTGTTTCCCAAGATGGACTTTTGTCCGCGCAGTATTATCTTCGATGCACCGCCTGCACCGCCGGCGCTGGCCGTTACGGTGACGCCGCTTACCTTTCCCTCGAGGGTGTTAGCGACGTTAGCATCGGGCACTATCATTAGTTCGTTGGCACGCACCTGTTGTGTGGAATAGGTGAGCGAACGTTCCTTTCGCACGATGCCCATCGCTGTCACGACAGCGGCGTTGAGCGTATTGTCGGTGGGATTCAGTGCTATGTTCAGCGGTGTGCCTTGCCAGCGCACGAGTTGTGTCTCGTAGCCGAGGTACGACACGCGCAGTTGTGCGTCTTGTGGCACGCCTTTTAGCGTAAAACGTCCTTGTGGATCGGTCATCACGCCGTTGCGTGAGCCGTTTTGCACGACGTAGGCACCGGCTACGCCTTCACCGTTTTCATCTACTACCACGCCAGTAGCAGTAGTGGTACGTGTGGCACCCGTCTGTGCCACGGCTTCTTGCGGTACAAACGCACAGAAGCCCACGCCTAAGAGGAGGCAAACCACTGTGGCGATAAGTCTTGTTCTGTTCATAGTATTAGATTTGGGATTTGTAGTTCATATTCATCTCTCAATGGCTGGCTTAACGCTAACGTCAGAAAAGCCCGTGTGGTACGCTCTCTTGCTGGACACTGAGGCTTTCTTACAAAAAATGCCAAGCGTTTGTTATATTCACTTGGCAAAAGTAGTAAAATATCTGGGTTTAGTAATTTTTAACGTGCTATTTTTGAGAAATAGGAAAAAAAACGTGGAGCGTTAGGTTGTTGTTGGCGTGATGGCGACGGATAATGTGTTACGGAAGTGAACTTCTATGCAAAGTGCGGTTTGTGGCCGGTTGTATTGTGTGCTTACTTGGCAGGGTGCTATGCTGACTTGTAGTTCGTCGGCTTGGAAATGGAAGGTGGCCAGCGTTGTTTTGACGATGTTTCCGGGGAGTTGTTCGGCAGCGAGTTGGGGGGCGAGATGCAGTCGTGCGACGGCCTCGTGGCCAAACACGTTGTCGCTGATAAGGAGTTTTCCGTTGTTTAATGAAAAGTAGCGCTCGGCAGTGAACGATGCTTTGCGCTGTGCACGAACGTGCGTGGCCGTTTCTTCTGTTACGCTTACGCGCGCCATACGTCCCACGCGAAATCCGCCCCATACCTCAAAGGGTTCTTCGTGTTGTATCTGTGCCACGTTGTGTGCGGCGTAGGAGCGTTCGTATTGGCGGCGTGAATTTTTTTCATAGGTAGTGATGCCGGTGTCCACCACCAGCGGCTGGCCGTCTATGCGCAGCTCGAAGGAGAAGACATCGCTGTGGGTGTGGCCGGGCTGATAGGTGGCCGCCACAGCACCCACATCGGCCACGAGTTCCAAGCGTTGGTCGGCGAAGGTGCGATAGCCGCTCTCACGTAGCCTACCGGTTTCCCACGAAAGGCCGAGACGGCGGGCGTAGTCGAACAGCTCGGTGGGCGTGGGAGCGATGCCTACGGCAGAATCGCCGAAGAGCGGCAGGCTCGCGTCGCTCCAGCAGATAGCAGCAAGCCAGCCGAGCCATACCTGAGCGATTTCCTGCAGCGGTGCGGCGGCCTCGTCGTGGCAGGCCCGGGCGAAGTTGAGTGCATCAAGCATACGGTCGAGCAGGATGCAGTGATACATCGGACTCTGTTCGTAGTGGCCACCATCGGCGAGTGTCTGTTCGCGCAGTTGTCGGAGCATCAAGGAGCGTGCTGCGGCGAGGTGGTGCCCTCGTTCGCCGAGGTGAAGCCACCCTATGAAGAGGCCGAAAGCATCTTCGAGGAGGTGATTGCCGAGCAGGTGGTACTCGCGCCGTCGTTCCAGGTGGAGCAACTGTGCGTAGTAGGCATCGCGCCACGGTTCGGGCAGGGGTTTCTCGGCGTAGTGTTTGGCGGCAAACTTAGCCCAGTTCATTAGGCGCAGCGCGGTGGGATAAGGGTCTAATCCGATGGTGCGCTGCGGCAGTTCGCGCAGGAAACGGTCTATCCACATCTTGCCGTCGAACGCTGTGACATCGGCCTGAAGCAGGTAGTCCATATAGTTCAGGTTGTACGCCCACAGCATACCGTAGTGCGTGTCGTTCCAGTGGTCAAAGCGTCGGGAGAGGTTGAGGAACGTAAACGTGTCGCCGCTCACCGCCTGCGGCTTGTCGATAAACGGCGCAGTGAGACCGACGCCGCGGTGTCCGCCGAGCGTGTCGGGACAGGACTGAAGCCGGAAGGCTGGTTTATGGAGGCGCAGCAGTATCTGATGCCACACTTGTGTGGGACGCAGGTGTGCCACGGTGCGAAAGATTTTTCCGTATTGCATAAGTGAGGATTTTCAAGAGATTTAGCGCGCCACTGTTGTCGGTTGGCGTTTTCACCGGTAGCCTTTTGCCACGCGCCACACGTAGTGCCAGGCACGAAACAGCGGGCTGCATATTACCTCGGCGGGATAGTGTCCGACAAGGTGCCACACCTGCCGCGTGATACGCAAGAAGCTGTGCCACTTAGGCTCTCCCGCCGTGTGGACAATGCGCGGATCGTATTTGCCAAAGTTTCCCGCGCGGAGTATCTCCGAGAGGAGATAGCGTCCCTCGCGCTCGTCGGGCTCGCAGAGCAGATACGTTTTCTCCAAGCCAAACACACGTTGCTCCACATACATCAGTGCGCCGGCGAAGCGACGCATCTTCATCCGCCGCAGTTGGCGCAGCGTCTCGGCCTTTTCGGCCTCGGTGAAGCCCTGGCGAAGTACGTAGTAGTAATCAAGCACCTGGCGCAGCCCTATACCGTCGCCGAAGAGGTGGCGATAGATATGCTGCATCACGTAAACACGATTGAACGCGGCATCGGGTACACAAACCTCGCCGTATTCGCCCAGCGTCACGCGATGTGAGAAAAGGCGTTCCTGCTGTGCCTTACACCAACGCTGAAAACGCATATTTGCCACGGGATAGTTGAACCACGACGGCGTGAAGTGGGCCTCCATCTCCACGTCATTCAGCGCCGGGAAGTGCATATTGTGATATACCACCTCCTCGTCGGGACAAAACCTGCGGAGATACCTCACCGTGTCGGCGCGCCGCCCTTCCACCCAGATGTCGATGTCGCCCGGTGTGCGCAAGGCGGGGTCAGGATAGAGCAAGGCCAATCCCTGCCCCTTGAGAATGATGCTTCGTCGGCCATCGCGGGCAAAGGTGCGGGCGGCAAGCACCGCCTTTCGGTTCAACACGCTGTTTCGCTGCCGAATGTCCTCGCTCGCGGCGTACCACTGCATAAACAAGCGTTTCGGGGCGCGCTGCTCGCCTTGCAAGATACCTAAAGCCGGAAACGCCACGCCGAGGAGCGTCTGCCTGTCGCACTGCTCATAGAGAATCTGCCAATCGGCCTCCGACGGCACACGCGACAAAGCCTCACGGTGGCCAAGAGCTACGTTCAGTAATTCGTAAAACAATTCCACAGCCGCAAAGGTAGTACAAGACTGCCGCAGAGAAAAACAAAACACACAGTTTTTCAACACACAAACCCCATACACTTTGTGGCCTCCCCCTATCCGTTTCCACTCAAAACACACAAAAAAAACGCTAAAGTCCGACAAAGAAAAAACAAGATAGGAGGAAGAATTCAAAGTGTGACTATATTTTTACAAATATAGACTTTATTTTTACAAACATAAATTTTATTTGTACAAATATAGTCACACTTTGAATTCTTTGACGGATTATTTTTATTTTTGCAGCCGAACACGATTTTTTATTCCCCTATGGCAAAATTTATTATGCGGCGCAACAACGTACGCCTCCGTCAAGGCGACGACCGCTTATACCCACAAATAGTACTCGAGGGAGTGGCCACACTCGACGACATAGCCCAGCGCATCAGCAACGCCACAACGTTTAACGTGTCCGACATCAAAGGCGTAGTGTCCGCACTATCGTACGAGATAGCGGCAGCAGCGGCGAACGGAAAGAGTGTGCGCATCAACGGGCTCGGCACCTTTCGCGCACGCCTGCAACTTGCCCAAAACAAAAAGCAAGAACACGCCGCCGACGACACCCGCCGCAACACAGTGAGTGTGTGTGTGGGAGGCATCTACTACAAACCGAGCAAGGAACTCGTGGCACAAACCAATGAACTGGCCAAACCGCAGCGCGTGAAACAAGTAGGCTACATATTCGCCGAGGCAATGTCGAGAGAAGAACGCCTACAAGCCCTGCGCGGCTACCTTAACGACAATCCGTTTATCACATGCCCCACCTACGCCACGCTCACCCGTCAGAGCCGCTCCGCCGCCACGAAAGAGCTGCGTGCCTTGGCCGACGACGAAACATCCTTCATCGCTGCAGAGGGACGTGGCTCACACCGCATTTATGTACTCAAAAATTAACACCTTCCCTTTCTCAATTAACGCCTTCACTATCTCATAAAAACAATATACCGATACCCTCAAAACGTGTCCCTCTACGCACAAACGTTAGTCGGACAAACTCACAACATTAACCATATTTAACAAATGGGGGGGGGGTATTTCCCCCATAATCCCTACGATTGTCAACTATGAGAATACTCTTTCTGACCGACAATTTCCCCCCTGAGGTGAACGCCCCAGCCACTCGTACTTTCGAGCACGCCCGTGTGTGGGTGGAGGCTGGCCACGAGGTAACCGTAATCACTTGTGCGCCAAACTTCCCGCGTGGCAAGGTGTTCGATGGCTACAAAAATCGGTGGCGCCAAGAAGAAGTGATGGACGGCATCCGCGTAATCCGCGTCTGGAGTTATATCGCCGCCAACCGAGGCGTGTATAAGCGCATACTGGATTTCATCTCCTTCAGCATAACAAGCTTCTTGGCCGGCTGGTTTGTGAAGACCGATGTCATCGTAGCCACCTCGCCACAGTTTTTCACCGCCCTGAGCGGGCGCGCCCTGTCGTGGTTTCGCCGCATTCCGTGGATAATGGAAGTGCGCGACCTCTGGCCCGAGAGCATCAAGGCCGTGGGAGCCGTTAAGCAGAGCCTGTTCATCCGCTATTTCGAGTGGGAGGAGTTCCGCTGCTACAAGAGTGCGCGAAAGATTGTTGTAGTCACCGATTCCTTCCGCGACAGGCTGATAAAACGCGGCATCTTTGCCCATAAGATTGAGGTAGTGAAAAACGGCTGCAACCGCTCGCTCTTCCACCCCCTGCCCAAAGACGAAGAGCTGCTTCACGGCTTAGGCCTGCGGGGAAAGACAATCATCGGCTACATCGGCACACTCGGCATGGCGCACAAGTTGGACTTCGTACTGCGCTGCGCAAAAACGCTTGCCGCAGAGGAGAAATACCACTTCCTTATTATGGGCGACGGCGCACGCAAGGACGACCTACAAAGAATGAAAGAAGAAATGTCGCTCACCAACGTAACGCTGCTGCCACCCGTACCCAAACACCAAGTAAACCGCTATGTGAGCATTCTCGACGTAGCACTCATCAACCTCAAGCGTTCCGACACGTTCCTGAGCGTTATTCCGAGCAAGATATTTGAGAACGCCGGTATGGAGGTGCCTATCCTGATGGGTGTGCAGGGCGAGGCGCAACGCCTCTTAGAGCAATACGGAGCCGGCAAGTGCTTCGAGCCCGAGAACGAAGCCGACTTCATAGCCAAGCTCCACGAACTCACCGATGACCCCTCCACCTACGAGGCCTGCAAAGCCGGCGAGCGCCGCCTCGTGGCCGATTTCGACCGTAAGATATTGGCCGGCCGTATGCTGGAATACATCGTAGAAGTAGGACAGAAGTACGCCAAAAAAAAGAGATAACCAAATGGCACGAATCGTAATCGTTGGAGGAAGCGGGTTTATTGGCACACGGCTAATAAACCTGCTTAAAGCGCAAGGCGAGACCGACCTGCTCAACGTTGACATTGCCCCGAGCAAAGTGCATCCCGACATTACGAAGAAAGGCGACGTGCGTCGCCTTTTCGATATGCTGGAAGCCCTAAGCCATGCCGACACCGTAGTACTCCTGGCCGCACAACACCGCGACGACGTCCGTCCCGCCTCGCGCTACTACGAGACAAACGTTGACGGAATGAGCAACGTGCTCAAGGCAATGAGCGAACACGGAGTGCGCAAGATGGTATTTATTTCATCGGTATCGGTCTATGGACACAACAGCGACAGCCCCGACGAAGCCGCCACGCCCCGTCCCACCAACGACTACGGACGCTCCAAGTGGCAGGCCGAACAGATGCTCCACCGCTGGCACGAGCACCATCCCGAGTGTCGCATCACCGTGGTGCGACCCACCGTAGTGTTTGGCGAAGACAACCGCGGAAACGTCTATAACCTGTTGCACCAAATACAAGGTGGGCGCTTCCTTATGGTGGGACGCGGCACAAACATCAAGAGTATGGCCTACGTGGGCAATGTAGCCGCTTTCGTAAACTATCTGATGCAAGAAGAAACCGCCGCATACCAGATATATAACTACGTGGACAAACCCGACTACGACATGAACCACCTCGTCGGCCTCGTCGGCGAGACGCTACACAAACACATCCCCGCCACACATTTCCCCCTGTGGCTCGGACTGCTCGGCGGCTACGCCTTCGACGCCCTGTCGTTCATCACGCGCCGACAGCTTACCATCAGTTCACAACGCATACGGAAGTTCTGTGCCACAACACAGTTTTCGGCCCACAAAGCCCTCGCCACCGGCTTCCAGCCACCCTACCCCATAGAAGAAGCCCTGAAACGTACGTTGCGCTATGAGTTTGGGTAGGAACGTCTCTGGGACACAAACCTTTGCGTTAAGATAGGAGAGCAAAGCGAGGCCTGCTTCAGCCTTTCCTCGGCAAGCAAAAGGCTGTCGGAAACGTATGATATCAAACAACAGATACCCCCCACGGCACACTTGAACGGCACAGACATAGCACAGAACTCCTAAAAACGCTGCCGGCAGTTTCATCTCATGCTTCCCCTTATCCAACTTCTTCGCGTAGCAATAGGACGCACCGCGTGTCTTGACACACCACTTGACGAAGCGGCATGGCTCGCCCTGCTCGAAACGGCGAAGAAACAAACCATCACCGGCATATTGATGGAAGGCATAAAACGCCTCCCACCCTCTCAGCAGCCCGACACCGAAACGATGTTCACCTGGCTCGCCGCCGCAGAGCGCACCAAGCAAAACAGCCGCCGCCTCAACAAATGCGCCGTGCTACTGACAGAACGGCTGAAGCGAGACGACTTCACGTGCGTACTGCTCAAAGGACAGGGCATCAGCCTCTGCTATCCCGAGCCGCTGACACGCACGGCGGGCGATATAGACCTGTGGATGTCGGGCGGGAGAGAGAAAATCGTAAGCTATATTCGCACATTCTTCCCACGAGTAAGCGTGGTGTACCACCACATGGACTTACCCGTGTTCAAAAAAGTGAGCGTGGAAGCCCACTTCACACCCTCGTGGATGTATAACCCCTTTGCCAACCGACGACTGCAACGATGGTTTCGCAAAATGTGGGCGGGCGAGACACAAAACGTGGCCGCGCTGCCCGAAAATGCCGGAAACATAAGCATCAGCACGCCAGCCTTTAACCGCGTATTCATCGCCTTGCACATCTTTCGACACCTACTCGACGAAGGCATCGGACTGCGCCAACTCTTAGACTACTACTACGTGCTACAAACCGACGAGGCCACCAATGAAGAACGAGACGAAAGCATACAAATCCTCACAAGCCTCGGGCTACAACATTTTATGCGCGGACTAATGTACGCCCTGCACGAACTCTTCGGCTTAGAGAAAGAGAAAATGCTCTTCCCGCCCAACGAGAAAGAGGGGCGTTTCCTCATCAACGAAATAATGCAAGCCGGAAACTTCGGACGCTACGACACACGCTTCGCGCAAGAACAACAAGGCGACACCCACCTGCGCCGCTTTCTGCGCAAGCAACAACGCAACGCGCATTTCATCACGCACTATCCCTCCGAGGTGCTTTGGCACCCTGTCTTTCGCATCTGGCAATTCGTCTGGCGATGGTACAAAAACTACCTATAAGAAAGAACCACAGAACGGTTGCAAACGACCGACACGCACAACCACACCAGGAAACGCACGCCCGGGGAGGCACAACGTTCGGATGCCGAAAATTTCACTGCCTGAAAGAAAAAAGGTAAATTTGCACCGCGATTTCAACGCTACAGACATACCCAAACACCTATACCAATCGCTATGAAAACCCTTGCGCTAAAGTATGGCTGCAACCCCAATCAGCAACCCGCAAGTGTCTTTATGGACACCGGCAGCGAACTGCCGTTTGAAGTACTCGCGGGACGTCCAGGATACATCAACCTGCTCGATGCACTCAACGCCTGGCAACTCGTCCGCGAACTAACATACGCCACCGGCCTGCCCGCTGCGGCATCGTTCAAACACGTTTCGCCCGCCGGGGCTGCCGTAGCATTGCCACTAAGCGACACGCTACGAAAAATCTACTTCGTTGACGACCTGCCACAACCCCTCTCGCCCATCGCCACGGCTTATGCCCGTGCACGCGGAGCCGACCGTATGTCGAGTTACGGCGACTTTGTTGCGCTGAGCCACACATGCGACCTTGACACAGCACTTATCCTGAAACGCGAGGTGAGCGACGGCATCATCGCCCCCGACTATACCCCCGAAGCCCTGGAAATACTGCGTGCCAAACGAAAAGGCACCTACTGCGTACTGCGGATGGACACCGACTACAAGCCCGCCACCATAGAGCAGAAGCAAGTATTTGGCGTCAGCTTCAGCCAGGCACGCAACGAGATAGACCTCTCCGACGACACCCTCTTCGGCAACATACCCACCGAGGCAAAGACAATGCCCGCCGAAGCCCTGCGCGACCTCAAAATAGCTCTCGTCACACTCAAGTACACACAGAGCAACAGCGTTTGCTACGCTAAAGACGGGCAAGCCATAGGAATAGGTGCCGGGCAGCAAAGCCGTATCCACTGCACACGTCTGGCGGGCGACAAAGCCGACCTATGGCACCTCAGACAACACCCGCGTGTACTCGCCCTGCCTTTCCTCGACGGCATACGCCGTGCCGACCGCGACAACGCTATCGACACCTATCTCGGACGCACACCCGAAGATGTACTCGCCGAAAACACGTGGCAACAGTTCTTTACCACGAAGCCCGAGCCACTAAGCGAACAAGAAAAGCGCGAGTGGCTCTCTAAACAAAGCAGCGTATGCCTTGGCAGCGATGCTTTCTTCCCCTTTGGCGACAACATAGAGCGCGCACATAAGAGCGGTGTGAAATATGTAGCGCAAGCCGGCGGCAGCGTACGCGACGACCACGTCATCGCCACCTGCAACAAATACGGCATCGCCATGGCTTTTATCGGTGTGCGGCTGTTCCACCATTAAGCCACACCCTTCCCTATGAGAAAAGCCAGCCGCAAAGAAGTGAGCCAAGCCATACAAGGCGGCATAGTGTTCCATCGTTGCACCACAGAACCCACCGACGACAAGAAGCGCACCAAGACAAAAGCCAAGAAGAAAGCCTATATCACCGGTGCACACGGTTCTGCCTCGGCAAAAAAGAAAGCCGCCATACGACAAGCACGGGCTAAGCGAGCAAATCGGCGCGCAAATAAGACGCGATAGATATTCGGCGCAAACACTCCTTAAATAATAAGGGACTTCTACCTATGAACATAGAATATATCCTCTCCCGACTAAGTTTGCAACAAATGGCGAGTGCATTCATCGTACTCTTTGCCATCATCGACGTGCTGGGTTCCACGCCTATCTTTATCAGTTTGAAAAACAAGGGACGGCCCACCAATGCGTTCCGCGCCACAATCATCAGCACCATTCTGCTCGTGACGTTCTACTACGCAGGCGATGCCGTGCTACGCCTCTTCAGCGTGGATATCCAAAGTTTTGCCGTGGCCGGCTCGCTAATTATCTTCTTGCTCGCTCTTGAGATGTTGCTCGACATAGAAATCTTCAAATACAGCGGGCCGCTAAAGGAAGCCACACTCATTCCCGTAGTCTTTCCCCTGATAGCGGGTGCAGGCTCTTTCACTACCCTACTCTCGCTTAAAGCCGAGTATGCCAGTGTGAACATTATGGGCGGCCTGATGCTTAATATGGTTTTTGTTTACTTCGTTATCAAGGGTGCCGACCGCGTGGAGCGTATCGTGAGTCGCACAGCTATCTATGTGCTCCGCAAATTCTTCGGTGTCATCCTTATGGCCATTGCCGTAAAACTCTTCACCACCAACATTGCCACCCTTATTCAGAACTTGTGCTGACGGAAGCTCCCTCACTCCCCCAAAAGCCTCACATAAAGCCGCATCAATAACACTCTTGTGCAGCAAGATATAGAAAAAAGTCGCTCAACTCGTGAGAGTCAAGCGACTTCTTTCTTTGACTTGTGGTAAATACGGCTTATTTCAGCTCAGCGAGATACTTGATGGTGCGTACCATCTGGCTCGTGTAGCTGTTTTCGTTGTCGTACCAAGCCACAACCTGAACGAGCGAGTTGCCATCGCCAATCTTGCTAACCATCGTCTGGTTGGCATCGAAGAGCGAGCCGAAGCGCATACCGATGATGTCGCTCGAAACGAGTTTCTCCTCGGTGTAGCCAAACGATTCGTTGGTAGCAGCCTTCATAGCGGCGTTAATGCCTTCGACAGTAACCTCGCCTTTCACTACGGCGTGGAGGATGGTGGTGGAGCCTGTGGGCGTGGGAACGCGCTGGGCAGCACCAATCAGTTTGCCGTTGAGCTCAGGAATAACCAGGCCAATAGCCTTTGCAGCACCCGTGGAGTTAGGAACGATGTTCTGGGCACCGGCGCGTGCGCGTTGTACGTCACCCTTACGCTGCGGGCCGTCGAGAATCATTTGGTCGCCGGTGTAAGCGTGAACCGTCGTCATAATACCGCTCTGGATGGGGGCGAAATCGTTAAGTGCTTTCGTCATAGGTGCCAAGCAGTTTGTCGTGCAAGAAGCAGCGGAGATAACCGTGTCGGCAGGAGTCAGCGTCGTGTGGTTCACGTTGTAAACAATCGTGGGAAGGTCGTTGCCAGCAGGAGCGGAGATAACCACTTTCTTAGCACCAGCCGTCAGGTGAGCAGAGGCCTTTTCCTTTGAGGTATAGAAGCCCGTGCACTCAAGCACAACATCTACGTCAAGTTCGCCCCAGGGCAGCTCGGCTGCATTGGGTTTTGCATAGATGGTGATCTTCTTGCCGTCCACGACAATAAAATCTTCACCAGCCTCCACGGTGTGTTTGTTCTCGCCGAACTTTCCGCAGAAACCGCCCTGTGCGGTGTCGTACTTCAAAAGGTGAGCAAGCATCTTGGGGCTTGTCAAGTCGTTGATTGCAACAACTTCGTAGCCGTCAGCTTCAAACATCTGACGGAATGCCAGGCGGCCAATGCGGCCAAAGCCATTGATAGCAACTTTTGTCATAAGATTTTTGTGTGTTGTAAAAAAGGAATGATAAATAAAAACGCCTAAATAAACGCTTACAAACAAAGTTTTCCTTGCAAGCGTGGCAAAAATACGTTTTTCTTCATAATTTTGCAGCAACAAGAGCGCAAAATGTTGTTCCCCATATACTTTTTGCACGTTTTGATAAGCAAAAAATGCAATTTCAACCTTGCTCAAACAGATTTAGCACGAACAACAACAACTATACACTATTATGGGATTTATCAAAGAATTCAAAGAGTTTGCCATGAAAGGCAACGTGATGGACATGGCTGTCGGTGTAATCATCGGCGGTGCGTTTGGAAAAATCGTTAGTTCACTGGTGGACGACGTGCTTATGCCTCTCGTTGGAATGATAACTGGCAACGTGGACTTCACTACGCTGGTATTGCAGATTGGCGAGGGCGAGGAGGCCGCTGTGCTGAAGTACGGCGTTTTTATTCAAAACATCGTTGACTTCCTCATCGTGGCATTCTGTATCTTCCTTATGCTTAAGGGCATCAACAAGTTGAACCGCAAGAAAGAAGAGCCCGCCCCCGAAGCTCCCGCAGAACCGTCGGCAGAAGAGAAATTGCTGACAGAGATACGCGACCTGCTCAAGCAAAAATAAAGAAAGGAGTCAACTTGAAGATTTGTTCAAGTAGTCTCAAGAAGAAAAAACACTGAACGTTGAGGCGGGTTCCATTCATTCGCATTGTCAGACTTCTGAGCTATTTTTGCTTTCAGCCTATCAGTTGAAGAGAGCGTGTAGCGGGCTACACGACCGATGAAACTTGCAGCAGGAAGCAAAAGATGACAAACGGCTAAAGCCCCATCAATGTCAAACTTTACCGTGGAAATTAATAGAACCCACCTTAAGTATTAAACATTGGCTGTAACATAGGCTTCTATGCACAGCCAATGTTTAATACTCAACGTTCCGAGTGCTTGTTAAACCTCGTAAAAAACAAGAAAAATAATGTACGCACGAAAGGCACTTGTTGTGCTGAGCGGCGGGCAAGATTCTACGACTTGTCTTTTTTGGGCAAAAAAACATTTTCAGCAAGTCAGTGCCCTTTCTTTCCGCTATGGTCAGCAACACGAAAGTGAGGTGCAGATAGCCCACGACATTTGTGCGGAAGCCAACGTACCATTCTTCTCGCTCAATGTGCCACTGATAGGCACACTGGGCAGCAACTCCCTCACCGACAAGAGCATCCCTATGGATGCCGAGAAACCCGCCGATGGGTTGCCGAACACGTTCGTACCCGGGCGCAACCTCTTCTTCCTCAGCATCGCAGCGGTATTTGCTCGCGAGCGCGGCATCTTCGACATCGTGACAGGCGTTGGGCAGACCGACTTCAGCGGTTATCCCGACTGCCGCGACACCTTTATCCACTCGCTCAACGTGACGCTAAACCTGGCGATGGACGAGACGTTTCGCATCCACACACCACTGATGTGGAAAGACAAAGCCGAGACGTGGGCTCTGGCCGACGAGCTCGGAGTGTTCAACCTCGTACGTTATCGCACACTAACTTGCTACCGCGGCATCGTAGGTGACGGCTGCGGTGAGTGCCCCGCGTGCAAACTGCGCAGAGAAGGATTAGAAAAGTATCTCAGAAACCGACAAGCCAACCCATCAAAATGAACACCACAAACCGAGAAGCGGAAGGGCTGCAAGCCCTCGGGAAGAAAACCCACTACAGCCAAGACTATGCCCCCGAAGTGCTTGAAACGTTTGAGAACAAACACCCTGATGCCGACTACTGGGTGACGTTCCACTGTCCGGAGTTTACCACGCTCTGCCCTATCACGGGGCAGCCCGATTTCGCCGAAATAATTATTCGTTATATACCCGACAAGCGAATGGTGGAGAGCAAGAGTTTGAAACTCTATCTCTTTAGTTTTCGCAACCACGGCGATTTCCACGAAGACGCGGTGAACATCATTCGCAAAGACCTTACACGCCTAATGAACCCGAAGTACATTGAAGTGTTAGGCCTCTTCACCCCTCGTGGAGGCATCGCCATCCACCCTTTCGCCAACTACGGACGCCCCGACACACCATACGAACAAATAGCCCGAGAACGCTTCGTGCGCCACGGGCTTAAAGAATGAACAATACAAGTTTTGGAAGTAACGTAACAGTAAGGACAGAAGAGAATTACTAAGTCCTGGCTTTTACCTTTTCAAGGCGTTGCCGACAAATAAGGATTGTAAAGTCGCTCAAAAGCAATAGAGGTTTCGGAGCCGTGTCCGGGAAAGACACGTGTTTGTGGCGGCAAAGTGAGGATTTTTGTTTTCAGCGTGGTTATAAGTGCCTGTGGGTCACTTCCTGGCAGGTCGGCTCGCCCTATTGACGCGCGAAAGAGGCTATCTCCGCTAAACAGCACCCCCTCGCTCTCCTCATAGAAACACACACCGCCAGGTGTATGTCCAGGAACAGACAAAACGTTAAGCGTATGACCGTTGCCGAAGCGGAACACATCGCCCTCCATAAAAGTCTGGCCTAACGGGGGTAATGAGAGCGGGAATGTTCGATGTAAAAATTGTTCTATCTGTCGGGGCTGAAGATAATACGTTTCAGCATCGGCCTGACTTACCTCGGGCTTAAGCCCGTATGTATCCTCCACCCATTGTGCTCCGAAGCAGTGGTCAAAATGTCCGTGCGTGAGCAAATGGCGAACAGGGTGCAAATGCTCACGCACGATATATGCTTGCAACGCAGCGTAGTCGTCTTCAAAATACGCGCCGCAGTCCACTATAACCGCTTCGCCAGAGTCGTCGCTCACCACGTAGCAGTTCTCTTGCAGGAGGTTCGTTACAAAAGTCTGAATGCGTAACATCGGTTTCTGTGCAGCGAGGCTATCTCACGCGATACTTTCCGCTCGTTATCGTTTCAAGCGTTAAGGGGATATACACCATTTGATAGTACTGCGGTTCTTCTTCGTAGAAGAAACCGATACGTTTGTCGGGCTGTAGCGTCATTGTGCTATAAGCCGACCCCGTATGGCTCACCTGATAGTCGCCTTCCCAGTGAGATGAAAAAGCCGTGGACGAGTCGTAGTCGGCAGGTGTGTTGAAGGGTTTGTAGTAAATCGTGACATTGGAGCGGTTGGGGCCTGCGGGAAGGCTTTGCAGGGCGAGTATGGTATTCTTTCCGCTTGCTGTTTCTACTACATCAATGATAAGAATTTCGCCGTTAGTACCTCGGCTGGTGGTCTTTATGCCTCCGTCCACCTGTTCGGTTGCCACGGGTGTGTCCCACGCCCCTGCCGCCGTCTTGATGTCGGTGTACTTGAAGATATTGAACCATCGTCCGTTGTCCTTGCGGCTACTGAGAAGTACACTTCCGTCGGGCAGCTCCTCACACTTCGGCTCGTCGCCCTTGGGTGCGGGGCTGTCGGTGGGCGTTCCGAGGAGGTTCCAGTTGCGCCCGAAGTCGTCGCTATATATCACAAAGTTGCCACCATGAGTGCACAGCGCGCCGTAGATACGATAGTAATTCCCCACCTTCACTTTGCGGCTCTGGCAGATACGTCCGCTACCCATAAAGAGTCCATTGATACGGTTTCCCAAGAGCGTCTCGTAGATTTGTGCGGTGAGGTCGATAGGTTGTTTATTCCACTGCCAGCGGCGTGTGCGCTTGTCGTAGGTGGCGTGTGTGCATACGATGCGTTGTGTGTGGCCTATCTTGCTACTCCAATAGGGTACGTCGCCGCTCACACAAACGAGCAAGAGCTCGTTGCGCTCACGGTCGGCCACGAGGCACGCATCGCCATAGCCTGCTTCTTCGCCCTCACCAGTGCCTGCGAGCACGGTGGTGGGATACGACCACGTTTGTCCGTTGTCTGCCGACGTGCGCATCAGAATATCTACACGCCCGTAGCCTATGTCGTTGCCGCAGGGACGTATATCGCTCAGGGCGATAAGGTCGCCGTTGTGAGCCGTGGCAATAGCGGGGATACGATAGGGATAGCCCGTGAAGTCGCCCGTGTGGAAAAGCACTGTCTGCGCGCCGACTGTGAGGCAGCAGACCAGTAGAAAGAATAAGGAGAAACGTTTTGCTTGCATAATTCGCTGTAGATATTTATTTGGATTTTTGTTTTAATAGCTGTTTCGCTTTACGTACTTTGCTTATGCGGCGTTCGTTTTCAACAGACTTCTGCTCGCCAAGGCAAAACATTACCGAGCTTCGCTTTGCTCTTCAGGCTTAACGCAAAAGTACTCATCTTAGCACACACCTAAAATAGTATAGTATACTCCTTTATTTGCCATAGAACGCACGCGGTTCAATCTTGTCGAGATAAGGAAAGGCATCGGGCAGTTCGCGGTGTCGGCTCTGCAAGAAAGCCTGAAGCTCGGGTTCGTCGTTGATAGAGTTGTCGCCCAGAGCGTTCTGCGCCTGTTCGGTGTATTCTATAGCGAGCTGTAGGCCTTGCACAAGAGCGTTGTAAGCGAGCATATAACAATAGTTGCGGCTCACACTATTGATAGCTTTCTGAATGAGCGCGGTGTTCTCGGCTGCACTCTTACGCACAAAGGCCAGCCTGCCAAAATAGGAGCACGCCCAGAAGCCGCCCTCGTCGCCCATTAGGAAGAGGGGGAAGCCCGGTAGTTTAGCCACGCGCAACGTGGTATCGGTGGGCGAGCCATAAAGCGTGGCATCGCCTTCGGCACGCACCTCTATGAGTTGGGGGATACGCCGCTCCTGCATTTCCTGAACAAATTGCAGGGAGTCTTCTTCAAAAGTGGTCTGCGCCTTATGTGGTAAGGAAAACAAAAAGGCTGCAAAAAGCAAACAAAGGTGACGTTTCGTGGGGTGCAGGAGTACTTTCATAGTATATCTTCCAAGGTTATACGGAGCAAAAATAATCAATTTCGCTTAATTCTGCGTATTTTTGCAGAGCAAACCCCAAAAGCACTTATGCAAGACATTCGTAACATAGCCATCATTGCCCACGTAGACCACGGCAAGACTACGTTGGTGGACAAAATGCTTCTTGCCGCTGGTCTGTTTCGCCAAAACCAACAAGCGGGCGAACTTATACTTGACAATAACGAGCTGGAACGCGAGCGCGGTATAACCATACTTTCAAAGAATGTATCCGTGCGCTATCGCGATGTAAAAATCAATGTCATCGACACACCGGGTCACAGCGACTTCGGCGGCGAGGTGGAGCGCGTTTTAGGTATGGCCGACGGCTGTTTGTTGCTCGTTGATGCCTTTGAGGGGCCTATGCCGCAGACACGCTTTGTGTTGCAGAAAGCCTTGCAACTCGGCCTGAAACCCATCGTTGTGGTCAATAAAGTGGACAAGCCCAACTGCCGCCCCGAGGAGGTGTATGAAATGGTGTTTGACTTGATGTTTGAGCTCGGTGCCACCGAGGACCAGCTTGACTTCCCCGTAGTGTATGGGTCGGCCAAGCAAGGCTGGATGGGAGAGGACTGGCACACACCAACGAACGACATTACCTATCTGATGGACAAAATCGTGGAAGTAATTCCCGCTCCCGAGCGTTTAGAAGGCACGCCGCAGATGCTCATCACGTCGCTTGACTACAGCAACTACACTGGGCGTATCGCCATAGGCCGTGTGCGGCGCGGCACACTTCTCAACGGGCAGGTAGTAACGATAGCCCACCGCGACGGCACGTTGGAGAAAACACGTATCAAAGAACTCCAAACGTTTGAGGGTATGGGACGCGCCTCGGCAGAGCACGTTAGTAGCGGCGACCTCTGCGCGGTGATAGGCATTGACAACTTTGAGATAGGCGACACCATTTGCGATGCCGAAACGCCTGAGCCGCTGCCACCAATTGCTATCGACGAACCCACGATGTCTATGCGTTTCACCATCAACGACTCCCCTTTCTTCGGAAAGGAGGGAAAATACTGCACAAGCCGCCACATCGGTGAGCGCCTTGCTAAGGAACTGGAGAAAGACCTCGCCCTGCGCGTAGAACCCGACGGTACCGATGCCTGGGTGGTTTCAGGACGTGGCGTGCTGCACCTAAGCATCCTCATTGAAACAATGCGCCGCGAGGGATATGAACTGCAGGTGGGACAGCCACAGGTGATATTCAAAGACGTCAAAGGCCAGCGATGCGAACCTATTGAAGAACTCACCATCAACGTGCCCGAGGAGTTTGCCAGCCGTATGATTGACATCGTGACCAAACGCAAAGGAGAGTTGACACAGATGCAAACACTCGGCACACGTGTTGACCTGGCTTTCGACATTCCCTCGCGCGGCATTATAGGGCTGCGCACCAACATTCTCACCGCCTCGCAGGGCGAAGCCATTATGGCACACCGCTACAAAGAATACCAGCCCTACAAAGGCGACATCACACGCCGCATCAACGGATCTATGATTTCTATGGACGACGGTATGGCCGTGGCATACAGCATTGATCACCTGCAAGACCGCGGGCATTTCTTTATCTCCCCACAAACGGAGGTCTATGCTGGCCAAGTGGTAGGCGAACATGTGCACGAGAAAGACTTGGTAATCAACGTTACGCGCACCAAACAACTCACCAACGTGCGAGCCAGCGGCACCGACGAAAAGGCACGCATCATCCCGCCTATACAGTTCTCTCTGGAAGAAATGTTGGAATATATCAAAGAGGACGAACTTGTGGAAGTAACACCCAAATCGCTGCGTATGCGCAAAACCATCCTCGACCACTTAGCCCGCAAGCGCAACAACATCAAGGAGGCCTGACAGCAGAAAACCGCCAACGGCACTTCGGGGAAATAAAACCCGACAAAGAACAAACTAAGTCCCTCTGATTATCACACCAAGTGATTTTAGGATCAGAGGGACTTAGTTGTTCTTTGTCGGAGCTATAAACCTCGCTGACTTGACTTTGTGTTATCGTTGAGGCGGTTTAGTCCTTAATGCTCGCGCGATAGAGGAAACAAATAATTGCTGCATACATCACGAGCGAAAGAACCATAGCCGTAGGCGTGGCTGTCCAATCGCCGAGTTGCAAATCCACCCCGGCGAATGTCAATCCAGCACTTACCACACCCATAAGCGCACCCCCGGCGATAAACCCGCTGGCAAGGAGAGTGCCGCGTTCGCCACGACGACTATTTACTGCGACATCTGTGCTACTCTTCTCTACAAAGTAGTGGACAAGTCCGCCAACAATGAGCGGCAAGTTAAGCGGCAGGGGGATAAACATACCGAGTGCAAACGCCAAGGCAGAGATGCCGCAGCGGTCAAGCACGATAGCCAGCACGGCACCTATGCCATAAAGCAACCACGGCGCACCGCCGCCACTCATCAACGGCTCTATCACAGCAGCCATAGCACGAGCCTGCGGAGCAGCCATCACATCGCTGTTGTCGGCAGTAAAACCATAGGCCTCGTTTAGGATATAGATTACACCACACACCGTGGCAGCACTCACCAGCACGCCGACAAACTTAAAGCCTTCTTGCTTGGCAGGCGTACTACCGAGCCAATAACCTATCTTTAAGTCGGTGACGAAAGAACCCGCCGTACTCAACGCCGTGCAAACCACACCGCCCATAATTAGTGCCGCCACCATACCGTGAGTACCGTTTAAGCCCACGAGTACCATAATGATACTACTCAAAATTAGCGTCATCAGCGTCATTCCACTCACTGGGTTAGAGCCGACGATAGCAATAGCATTGGCCGCCACGGTGGTAAAGAGAAAGGCTATTACAGCCACAATGACGATGCCGACAAGTGTGTGCAGCAGATTGCCATCCATCGGGCCGAGGAAGAAGAATATGGTAGTGGCTACGAGAGCGAGCAAAGTACCCCAGAGAATAATTTTCATCGGGAGGTCGCGCTGTGTGCGTTCCACCTCGGTACCATCGCCGCTCTTGCCCATTTTGCCGATAAGACTAAACGCACCTTTGATAACGCCCCAACTTTTTATCACGCCAATAATGCCAGCCATAGCAATTCCGCCAATGCCGATACTCTTTGCATATTGGAAGATGTCGGCAGGCATGGCAGCACTGGCGGTGATACCACTGTCGTTGAGTACGAGGTCGGGGAAGAGTTGACCTATAACAGGCACGATAACCCACCACACGGTGACACTACCTGCACAGATTATGGCGGCGTATTTTAGTCCGACGATGTAGCCCATACCAAGCAGGGCGGCCCCCGTGTTGAGGCTGAACACAAACTTGGCTTTCTCGGCCACGGTATGTCCCCAGGCAAAGGCGGTAGTTTGGAACGTCTCAGCCCAAGCCCCCGTAGAAGCAACGATAAAGTCGTACAAACCGCCTATGATGCCTGCTACGAGGAGCGGCTTGGCCTGCCCCGCCCCACTCTCGCCGCTGATGAGTACCTGTGTGCTTGCCGTGGCTTCGGGGAAAGGGTATTTGCCGTGCATATCCTTCACAAAGTATTTGCGGAAAGGAATAAGAAATAAAATGCCGAGTACGCCGCCAAGGAGGGAGGCCAAGAAAACGTGCAGGAAGTTGATGCTAATCTCTGGATTAACACTTTGTAGAATAAAAAGAGCAGGCAACGTGAAGATAGCTCCCGCCACAATCATTCCCGAACAGGCGCCAATGCTCTGAATAATAACATTCTCGCCCAGAGGGTCTTTGCGCGCCGTAGCACCGCTGAGGCCTATGGCGATAATAGTGATAGGAATGGCGGCCTCAAAAACCTGGCCGACCTTTAGTCCGAGGTAGGCACACGCGGCACTAAACACCACGGCCATCAGCACGCCCCAGGTGATTGACCACGGCGTTAGTTCGCGAAAACGGCTCTTGGCAGGCATTATCGGCTCGTAAGCCTCGCCTGCCGCAAGCTCGCGAAAAGCATTTTCCGGAAGTTTCGTCGTTTGCATAAAGAATATATAAGTTTGAGTTTTAGTTGCGTAAAAAAAAGAAGCCCTCTCCCTGCAAAGCGCAGGAATACTTGCAGGCAACAAAGTATAAGCCCTTAGTCCATACGTGCGCGATAGTCTTCGTAGGAATACTTACGCAACAACTTTAGCCTGCCATCGGTCTGAAGCAAATAGATAGCGGGGTGGCGAATGCCATTGAAAGTCGTTGTCTTTACCGTGGTATAGTGATTCATATCTTCAAACACAATCTTGTCGCCCACGTCAAGCGGCTTGTCAAAACGCCAATAGCCCATCCAGTCGCCGCTTAGACAGCTGTTGCCGCCAAGACGATAAACACAGGGTATTTTTTTCGCCTCTGCTATCGTTAGCAAAGGGAGCGTTTCTGCGCCACGCACAGTGGGGTGATACGGCATTTCAAGGCAGTCGGGCATATGGGCGGTAAAACTGACGTTGAGCACAGCGGTCTTGATGCCGGCGTTTTCCACCACGTCGCACACCGAAGCCACCAGCGGCCCCGTCTGCCAGCCGAAAGCCGAGCCGGGCTCTAATATAATATGGAGTGAAGGGTGATGCTCACGAAAAGCACGAAGCAAGGAGATGAGGTGCGCGGTGTCGTAGTCGCTACGCGTAACCAGATGGCCACCACCGAGATTGAGCCAGCGCAAACCGCCAAGCCACCTACCAAAACGCTCCTCCAACACGTTGAGCGTGCGTTCCAGTGCATAACTATCGTTCTCGCAATGGTTGTGGCAAAGAAAACCCTCAATGCCTTCGGGCAACACGTCGGGCATCTGCTGCGCCGCCACACCGAAGCGCGACCCCGGAGCACAAGGGTTGTAAAGCAAGGTTTCTATCTCGCTATAGCCAGGGTTGATACGCAAGCCGAGCGATACATCACTGCGTTGGCGCGCTAAGGGAGCAAAGCGTGCATATTGCGAAAGGCTGTTGAACGTGAGGTGGCTACTCCACTTCAGCACGTCGACAAACGTATCCGCTTCGTAGGCGGGGCTATACGTATAGCACGGCGCGCCAAACTCTTCAAAACCCAAGCGTGCCTCATCGGGCGAGGCGGCACTGACGTGGCTGATGTATTGACGGAGCAACGGAAACGTACGCCAGAGGGCGAAAGCCTTAAACGACATAACAAACTCCACCCCCGACGCAGCAGCCACTTGCGCTATCAACGACCAGTTGGCCTCCAATCGTCTTTGCTCCACCACATAAGCGGGAGTAGGCAAGGTTTGAAGCCAAGAAGAAACTGATTTTTCTACATCAACTCGCATAACAGCGGCAAAAATAGTGAAAAAGTTGGGAAGAAATAGTAAAGTTATGCGCGTGCCTGCTCTTTACATAAATGTTCTGGCCAAACACAAACGGAAGCGGGCGACGGCTCTGTACGCGAAGCCACACAATAAAACGCCGACAGGAGCGTTTATATATAAGAATATGCGTCCTACACTCCGCTATATAGTATCTCTCTGTCTCCTACTCTGTCTCGCGCTTTCCGTCAGTGCTCAGACACGCCGCGTGCAAAACAAGCCCTTTATCGACCAACGGCGGTTGCACTACGGTTTCTTTTTCGGCATACACGACCAAGGACTCTCACTACAAGGCAATGGCTACATAGACCCCACCACAGGCCAGCAGTGGACGGTGAAGAACGACCACACGAACTTTGGATTTCACGTCGGCGTACTCGGTGAGTTAAAGATAAACACCTACGTAGGGCTGCGCCTGCAACCCACCCTCTATTTCGGCTCTAAGCATCTCGCTTTTCTTGACCAACTCACCGGACAAAAACAATCGCAGGATATGAAGAGCACGTACATCGCCCTGCCCGTCTTAGCAAAAATCGCCGCGCCACGCTGGAACAACTATCGCCCGTATGTCATTGCGGGGATAAACCCGATGTACGACCTCACCACGAAAAAACACACCCTGTTGCGAGCCAAGCCACTGGCCGTAAACTTAGAACTCGGTATGGGCTGCGACTTCTATCTGCCATTCTTCAAACTTATACCCGAGCTGAAGTTTAGCCTCGGCCTTGCCGACCTCCTCGACCACAAGCGCGAAGACCTCCACGAAGCCCAAGACATTATTTACACACGCTCTGTGGACAAAGCCACGAGCCATTTCGTCACGCTAACACTCTATTTTGAGTAAAAAACACGCCTCCGCGCACAAAAACTTTGAAACTTTGAGAGTTGGAAGCCAAGGAAACACTAACTTTGCTCGCCAAAGAAACAAACACCGAAAGAACACATAAACTAATCAATTCATAAGACTTATGAACATTAAAGCAATTAAAGCCCGCGAGATTCTTGACTCACGCGGCAATCCCACCGTAGAGGTGGACGTAGTACTCTGCGATGGCACCGTAGGACGTGCCGCTGTACCCTCGGGTGCCAGCACCGGCGAGAACGAAGCCTTGGAACTCCGCGACGGCGACAAGAGCCGCTATCTCGGAAAAGGCGTTCTCAAAGCCGTAGAGAACGTGAACAAAGTGATTGCTCCCGCCCTCGAAGGCCACTGCGTACTCGACCAGCGCGGCATCGACCACCTGATGCTCAAGCTCGACGGCACAAAGACAAAGAGCAACCTCGGTGCTAACGCTATACTCGGCGTGAGCCTCGCCGTAGCACAAGCCGCAGCCAAGAGCCTCGGCATACCTCTCTATCGCTACATCGGCGGTACCAACACCTATACGCTCCCCGTGCCTATGATGAACATCATCAACGGCGGTGCACACAGCGATGCTCCTATCGCTTTCCAAGAGTTTATGATTCGCCCGGTAGGTGCTAAGACATTCCGCGAAGGCATTCGTATGGGTGCCGAAGTGTTCCACGCCCTGCAGAAAGTACTCAAGAAGCGCGGCCTCAGCACAGCAGTGGGCGACGAAGGCGGCTTCGCTCCAGCACTCAACGGTATAGAGGACGCACTCGACTGCATCATTGAGGCAGTAGAACTCGCAGGCTACAAACCCGGCGACGACATCACCATCGCTATGGACTGCGCTGCCAGTGAGTTCTGTGTGAACGAAGGAGGCAAGTTCTTCTACGACTACAAACAACTCAAGAACGGCGCACAAAAAGACCCCAACGGCAAGAAGCTTAGCGTTGAGGAACAGATAGAGTTCCTTAAGACACTCATTGAGAAATACCCCATCGACAGCATCGAGGACGGTATGAGCGAGGAGGACTGGGAAGGCTGGCAGAAACTCACCGCCGCCGTGGGCGACCGTTGCCAACTCGTGGGCGACGACCTCTTCGTGACCAACGTAGAATACCTCAGCCGTGGCATTCGCGAGAAGTGTGGCAACAGCATTCTCATTAAGGTAAATCAGATCGGTTCGCTCACAGAGACGCTCGACGCCATAGAGATGGCACACCGCGCCGGCTTCACCAGCGTGACCAGCCACCGCTCCGGAGAAACCGAGGACGTTACCATCGCCGACATCGCCGTAGCCACCAATAGCGGACAAATCAAGACAGGCTCTATGAGCCGCACCGACCGTCTGGCTAAGTACAACCAACTCCTTCGTATAGAAGAAGAACTCGGCGACCTCGCCGTCTATGGCTCCGCTGTAAAGACAAAGCGTAAGTAACAACCCTATATCGCTAAGCAATAACCATTGCTGCGCATACCGACTATGCGACAGTAATGGTTATTGCTTTTTTGTAGCCGATAGAACTGTTGCCAACGGCTATCGGTCATTGGTTATTGATTATTGTTTAACGTTTATTGCTCGGAAAAGCGTAACTTTGCCGTGCAAAGACATCGTTATGGAAAGATTAACAAGGCTTTTTCAGCAACATTTTGGTTTTCGCCCCGACAACACGGCGGCGATAGCGGGTGCGGGAAGCAATCGCCGATACTTTAGACTAACGGGCGGCGAGCAGTGTGCCATAGGCGTAATCGGTGTTTCTGCCGATGAAAATCGCGCTTTCATCTATCTCTCGCGCCATTTTCGCGATGCCGGGCAGCCGATGCCTCTAATCTACGGCGTGTCAGCCGATGCGATGTGCTACCTACAAGAAGACTTTGGCACGCGCTCGCTCTACGATGCCTTGGCAACAGCGCGCAACAATACATATATATATGGAGCGGCAGAAGAACAACTCCTGGAAACCACCCTGCGCGCCTTAGCCCACCTACAAACAGAAGGCGCACGCGGACTGGACGAGACGCTGTTGCTCAGTCCGCGAAGAATGAACACACGAGCCGCGATGTTCGACCTCACGTATTTCAAATATATGTTTCTGCGCGCACAAGACATTCCTATTGACGAACTGCGCCTTGAGGACGATATGCTTCGCCTCTCCGATGACCTTTGCGGAAAGCCTGCCAAGACATTTCTTTATCGCGACTTCCAAGCGCGCAACGTGATGCTTACCGCCGACAATCAGCCACGATTTATTGACTACCAAGGCGGACGCCTCGGCCCCTTACAATACGACTTAGCCTCGTTCCTCTGGCAAGCCTCGGCACACTATCCCAACGCGCTCAAAGAAAGGCTCATTGCAGCCTACCTCAACGAACTATCCACTATTCAACAAGTAGAAAACGACGCTTTCCTGCAACAGTTGCAAGGCTTCGTCTTGCTCCGCACGCTGCAAGTACTCGGAGCTTATGGTCTTCGCGGCATCATAGAGCGCAAGGCCTATTTCTTACAAAGCATTCCTGCCGCGATAGACAACCTTCGCACACTGCTCGCCGACGGAGTTTGCCGCCCCTACCCCTATTTAGAGGAAACCCTGCAACGCCTTTGTGAACGAACTTATTAAAGCATACAAAAAAGCGAGAACAACGTTTGCGTGGTATCTCAGCCACATTGTAGTAAAGCAATCCCCCTACGAAATGGAAACAAACCCAAACAATAGGCTTACCATTCGCGTGATGAGTTTCAGTTTCAAGCACGGGCTACCCACCGACCCCAGCGGCAACGGCGGCGGCTACATTTTCGATTGCCGCAGCACACACAACCCCGGACGCTACGAAGCCTATAAACACCTCACCGGACACGATGCCGCAGTCATCAAGTTTTTAGAAGACGATGGCGAAATAACTACGTTTCTCTCCCACGTCTTTCCACTTATTGACCACCACACCGAGTGCTTTCTCCAACGCGGCTTCACACACTTAATGGTGTGTTTCGGCTGCACCGGCGGACAGCATCGCAGCGTCTATTGCGCCGAACAAACAGCGCGCCATCTCAAAGAGAAATATCCTGTACGTGTGGTGTTGGAACACCGCGAGCAAAGCCTTCCGACAATGACATTCAACTAACAACCGCCCATCGGAAACTCTGAGCGTTTTCAACAAGACGAAAAAGGAACTCCGAGCAACTCCGAAAGCCCCAATAACCACATAAACAAATGACTATCCTTTCCGAAGTAAGTTGGGGATTCATCGGTTGCGGCGAGGTGACAGAGCGCAAGAGCGGCCCGGCCTTTAATCTTATAGAGGGCTCGCACATTCAAGCAGTAATGAGTCGCAACAAAGACAAAGCACGCTCCTATGCCCAACGCCACAACATCCCACACTACTACAACGATGCACAGTTGCTTATCGACGACCCCGATGTCAACGCCGTCTATATAGCCACGCCGCCCAGCACGCATGCCACCTATGCCATTATGGCAATGAAAAGCGGCAAGCCGGTGTATGTAGAAAAGCCCCTCGCCGCGAGTTATGAAGATTGCTGCCGTGTCAACCGCATAGCCGAAAAGACCGGCGTGCCTTGTTTCGTGGCCTACTACCGCCGCCTGCTCCCTTATTTCCTAAAAGTTAAAGCACTGCTCGACACGGGGGCTATCGGTCAAGTAATGGGTGTACAGATACGTTTCAGCGTTCCTCCGCGCGACCTCGACTACAACCGCACGAACCTGCCCTGGCGCGTTATCCCCGACATTGCCGGCGGCGGATACTTCTACGACCTCGCCCCCCACCAAATAGACCTCCTACAACAAATGCTCGGCCCCGTGACCGAGGCAGAAGGCTTCACCGCCAACCGACGAGGCCTCTACGATAGCGAGGACACCGTGGCGGCCTGCTTCCGCTTTGCTAACGGACTGCCCGGCAGCGGCACATGGTGCTTCGTGGGCGACGAGAGTGCTAAGGAAGATGCAGTGCAACTGACGGGCGAGAGTGGAAGCCTACACTTCAGTGTGTTTAACTACCACCCCATTGTGCTTCACAACAGCCAAGGCCGACAAGAGTTTCAGCCCGAAAACCCTCAATTTGTGCAACTGCCGCTGATTGAGCAAGTGGTTCGCCACCTCCAAGGGCAAGCCATCTGTACGTGCGACAGCGTCAGTGCCACGTCGGCCAACTGGGTGATGGATCGCATCCTCGGAAAACTCTAACCCCTCCCCTCTTATCGTGTCACGTCGCTTCTTTCTTCTTCTGTTATTCTACGTCTGCGCCATTACCCTTTTCGCGCAGACCGATAGCACGGCAACAGAAAGCGATACCATCACCGCCATCACCGCCAACACCGACTCAACCGACACCAACACCTCCGACACCACCAAACGTCCCGGCTTCCTCGCACGCCTCATCGCATTGTTCGACGACACCGACAGCACATACATAGAACCCAACCTCTACAACTATGCCTTTATGTTGCAGAACACCAACTTTTACCAGTCGTACAACCTTCGCGCCATTGCCGACGACAACAGCGTGCAGCGCATAAGCCTCTCCCCCGCCACCACCTTTCGCATCGGGCCTTACCTCGGCTGGCGGTGGCTCTTCCTCGGATATACGTTCGACGTGTCACGACCCGAAAAGGCAGGAAAAGCCACACAGTTCAACGTGTCGCTTTATAGCGCACGTATCGGGGTAGATTTTGTATATGTGAAAAACACAGGAAACTTCTTCTTCAACTCCATTTATGGCTTTCAGGACGTAGAGAGCAAAGACATCAGAGGAATGGCTTTTAGCGGTATGGCCACCTACAACCACAGCCTGAACATTTACTACGTCTTCAACCACCGCCATTTCTCCTACCCCGCAGCATATAGTCAGAGCACACGCCAGCGACGTAGCGCAGGCTCCTTCCTCCTCGGGTTTCGCTACGACATATCACGCTGCAAGTTCGACTACAACGCGTTGCCACAAATGCTCATCGCCGAAGACAAACTCTTCGAGGGTTTCAAAGGTGCTGCCTACGACCACCGCAACTACAGCGTCAGTTTCGGCTACGCATTCAACTGGGTGCCACTGCGCAACGTACTCGTCTCGGCCTCGGTGATGCCATCGCTCGGCTATCGCTTGCAAAAGGGCGAGCACTTTGAGTTAGACCGACAACGCGTTTGGACAAACGTAAAAAACTTCAACATCGACTTCGTAAACCGTGCCGCGGTGGTATGGAATAATTCGCGCCTTTTTGTCGGAATTAGCCTGGTAAACTATCTCTACAACTACCGCGCCGACAAGTTTGGCGTCACCAACGCGCTGACTTTCTTCAACATCTACGCAGGCATAAACTTCCTGCGCCGACACGAATATCGCACTGCGGGGAAGAACAAGTGGTAAACCCCACCTGCTCGGCCTATGCTAACAACAGCCACCCCCGCCCGCTCCTGAAAAGACCACAAAACAATCGTTCTTTCCCTATGCCCCTCCTCGTCATACTCGGCCCCACGGCAGTGGGAAAAACAGCCTTGTCGCTCGGTGTGGCCGAGCGACTCGGCGCACCTATCGTCAGTGCCGACTCCCGACAGATGTTTCGCGGCATGGAGATAGGCACCGCCGCACCTACAAAGCAAGAGCAACAGCGCGTGCCACACTATTTCATCGGCACACTCGCCCCCGACCAATACTACAACGCTGCACGCTACGAAACAGAAGCCCTGACGCTACTCAAGAAACTTTTTGAACGCCACAACTACGTAGTTCTCACCGGCGGTTCTATGCTTTATCTTGATGCCGTGTGTCAGGGCATTGACGACATACCTACCGTTGACGACGAGGTGCGCCGCGACGTGCAACAACGGCTCGCCAACAACGGGATAGAAGCCCTGCGCAGCGAACTGCGCCTCATTGACCCAACCTACTACGCCCAGTGCGACCTACGCAATGCCCGCCGCATCGTTCACGCCTTAGAGGTGTTCTACACCAGCGGACATCCCCTTTCCGCCTTTCGCGGACAGCCGAAAACGCCGCGCCCCTTCCGTATCATAAAGATAGGCCTGCGGCGCGAGCGCACCGACCTGTTCCAACGTATCAACACGCGCACCGAGCAAATGCTCGCCCACGGACTCATCGACGAAGCACGGCGGCTCAAACCCTTCCGCCACTGCAACGCCCTGCAAGGCGTGGGCTACAAAGAAGCATTTCGCTATCTCGACGGCGAATGGACACTCAACGAAACACGTGCTAAAATACAGCGCAACACCCGCGTCTATGCCAAGAAACAAATCACGTGGTTTCAGAAAGATACAGCCATACATTGGCTTGATGCCCCCACAGCCACACCCCACGACGTATTGCGCATTTTACAAGCATAAGCCCCGAACGGCTGAAACAAAAATGCGTATCTTTGCCCCGCAGAAACGCCGATAAGAACTCCGACACCCACACCTACAAGCTCGGCACATAATACTCCTATGTCACGCACCATCCCCCCGCCTATTCCCAAACATTCCTCACGAAGCGGATGCAGAGGCTGCCTTTTTCCTTTCGGTGGCTTCTTTCGCTGGTACTTCGGCCTCTATCGCAACTCCACGCTGCTGCGCAAGGTATGGGTAGCCACTGTGTCGTTCATTCTCTTTGTGTCGCTCTACAGTGCAGCCGTGATGTTCAACTTCCTTTGGCTCTTCGGCAAGTCGCCCTCGCTCGACGACATAATGCACCCCAAAACAGCAGAGGCCTCCGAAATCTACTCCGCCGACGGCAAGTTGCTCGGCAAGATGTTTAGCGAAAACCGCAGCATTGTACCCTACGACAGTATCAGCCCCGTTTTCTTCAACGCCCTGATAGCCACCGAAGACGCGCGTTTCTACAAACATTTCGGCATCGACCCCCTCGGCGTAGGAGGTGCAGTGAAAGATGCCATACAAGGCCGAGCACGAGGAGCCTCCACACTGACACAACAGTTGGTGAAAAACATGTTTCGCACACGCTCCAAGTACTCCACCGGCTTGCTCGGCTATATTCCCGGCGTACGTATGCTCGTGATGAAGAGCAAAGAAATGATACTCGCCGTGGGTATCGAGATGTTCTACACCAAAGAGGAGATACTCACGATGTACGCCAACACCGTAGATTTCGGCCACAACTCCTTTGGCGTGAAGACCGCCGCACGCACTTTCTTCAACACCACACCCTCGCACCTCAGCACAGAAGAGGCCGCCGTACTCGTAGGGCTGCTCAAAGCCACCAGCACCTACTCCCCCCTAAACCACCCCGAAGCCAGCGCAGAGCGTCGCAACGTAGTGTTTCAATGTATGGTGGAACAAGGCACCCTCTCCGAAGCCGAAGCCGCCACGCTCAGCAGACAGCCCATTCATCTGAGCGTGAGCCGCGAAAACGCCGTAGAAGGACGGGCGCAGTACTTCCGACAAGCCGTGGCCGACTTCATCACACGCAACGTACCCGACGTAGATCCCTATAGCGACGGGCTGAAAATATACACCACGCTCGACTCACGTATGCAACAATACGCCGAACAAGCCGTGCTTAAACACATGCGCCAAGTGCAAGCCTCCTTCAACGAACACTGGCGCGGACAGGGCGACCCCTGGCGCGACGAACACGGACGTGTGGTACCCGGCTTCTTGGAAAAACAAGTAAAAAACACCGATGCCTACCGCCAACTCGCAGCACGCTTCCCCGACCAGCCCGATAGCATACGCCACTACCTCAACCGCCCACACCAAGTGCGGCTCTTTGACTATAGCGACAAGCCACGCATAGCCACGATGTCCACTATGGACTCCCTAAGTTATATGCTACGCTTTATGCACTGCGGCTTTATCGCTATGGAGCCCGAGACAGGACAGATAAAAGCCTGGGTGGGCGATGTGGACTACAAAACGTGGAACTACGACAAAGTCACCGCCCAGCGACAGCCCGGCTCCACGTTCAAACTCTTCGTATATACCACCGCTATGAAACAAGGGCGATTGCCCAACGACCGTGTGGAAGACTCCCCCATCAGCGTGCCACTCGGCGGCGGACGCAAATGGGAGCCACACAACGCCAGCGGAAAGTTCTCCAACCAACTCCTGCCACTACACACCGCCTTTGCACGTAGCGTAAACACCGTAGCAGTGAAACTCGCCCTGCAATGCGGAATCGGCAATGTGGCACAGACGGCACACGATATGGGCATACGCAGCGAACTAACCGAGACACCCGCCCTGTCTCTCGGCGCGAGCGACGTAAACCTCCTCGAGATGGCAGCCGCATACTGCTGTGTAGCCAATGGCGGAAGCCGTGTAGAGCCAATGTTCGTCACACGCATTCTCAATGCCGAGGGCGAAGTGGTGTTTGAAGCCGCGCCACGCCTTACGCGCGTCCTGCCCGAGGCCGCCGCCGACAATATGCGACGCCTCCTAATGGCCGGCGCACACGAGCTAGGAGGTACCAGCACACGCCTCGCACAATACATCGGAGCCACCGGCGAACAAATGGACTACGGCGGCAAGACAGGCACCACAAACAACCACAGCGATGCCTGGTTCGTGGGAGTAACGCCACAACTCGTGGGAGCCTGCTGGGTGGGCGGCGAATTTCGCAGCATACACTTTCGCACCGGTGCGATGGGACAAGGAAGCCGCCTCGCACTACCCGTATTTGGCGAGTTTATACGCCAAGTATTGGCCAACGGAGCCTTGCGCCCACGCTATGTGCAACGCTTCACGTGGCAGGGCGGACGACTACCGCGCACCTACAACGACAGCACACTCTACGAAGGCGACGACCGCTACCGCCCCGACAGCACACGCCCCAACAACTTCTACGGCGACGAATACGAAGACGACACACAAGACGACAGCACAGCCAACAGCCACTACACACCACCCATCGAGCCATCCGTCAAACCATCAAAAGACGAACGCAACACCACACAGCGACGCGACACTCGCACACACCAACACGACAGCCGCAACGCCGACGAACTCTTTGAGTAAACAACGAGGCACAGCAGCCGCACCCTCCTACACACGCACAAGCCTGCTGGCTGACAACCTCCACACCACCTCCACATCACCTCCACACACCCACAACACGCCGCACGCTACACTTTTTGACACAAAGCCACACAGAAACAGCAGAAAACACTATCTTTGCGGGCAGAAATGAGGCGAACACTCCTTTTCATACTACTCTTTTGCACCACGCTAACCGCCGCTGCCAAGGGAAAACAATTTATCCTTTGCATTGATGCAGGTCACGGCGGCCACGACGCTGGAGCGGTGGGCATCACAGCCAAAGAAAAAGACATCAACCTCTCCGTAGCCCTCGCCTTCGGCAAGTTGGTAGAACAGAAGTGCCGCGATGTCAAAGTGATATACACCCGCAAGACAGACATTTTCATCTCCCTCCAAGGGCGAGCCGACATAGCCAATGCCGCCCATGCCAACCTTTTCATCAGCATCCACACCAACAGCGTCCCCGACGGACACTGGGCCTACGGCTCCGAGACCTACGCACTGGGAAAAAACAGCCTCGGCACAAACTATAACGTAGTAACCGGCCAAGGCCGCGTCACAGCCCACCAAGGAGCACATCAACGCCAAGAAGCCTATGCACCAGCCACCGCCGAAAACGCCATAGCTTTCGACCTCCTCCACGAAGCTGGATTAGAACAAGGAGCTCTCTTCGCACAGTGCATACAGCAGTGGTATAAAAAAGCCGGACGCGTGGACAAAGGAGTAAAAGAGGGCGTGTGGCTCGTACTCCGGCGCACCGTGATGCCCGCCGTACTCACCGAGCTCGGATTTGTCAGTACACCCGACGAAGAAGCCTATCTCACCTCAGCAGGAGGTGTGCAAACATTAGCCAACTGCCTCTACAACGCATTTATAGACTATCGCAACGCCCTCGACCACCAGAAACGAAAAACATTACCGCTGAACGCTGCACCATCGCCAAGACCACGCCAAAACCCTCAAGCACAACAGCCAAGCACAACAACACAAACCACCACACAACCACAACAGCAGCAGCAACCACCACAACAGCAGCAGCCACCACAACAACGACAACAACCCGCCACAAACCAAAACAGTCAGCAAAACACACCACAGCAACAACCCGCACAACAAAGCCAACAACCACCACGGCAACAACCCGCACCAGCACAACCCACACAGCACAAAGTATGCTTCAAGGTGCAGATACTTTCCAGCTCTAAGGAACTAAAGACCAACGACCCACAATTCAAAGGACTCAAAGACGTTGCACTCTATAAAGAAGGCAACACCTTCAAATACACCGTAGGCCAATTCACCACACTCGCCGATGCACGAAAATACAAAGACCAACTCGCAGAAAAATACCCCGGAGCATTCGTCGTAGCATTCGTCGATGGTAAAAGAGCCACCATACAAGAAGCACAGCAAGCCCAGAAGAAATAAAAACGTCCTCCCCACAATATAAATCTCTAACAAACCACAAAAAACAATGTGCCACCTTGCTTAAGCCAAGCGCCAACTTGTTTAAGCCAAATACGCAAAGGTTCAGAAAGAGTCCCATCCCCTCTCCCCCGCCCCACACCTTGCCCTCGCCGTGGTAAACAATAATAAACAGCGTCCCCCAAACCCTCGCCCCCAATACCCGCATGAAGATACTCACCAAAGAAGTAAAGATAGCACTCACGGCCATCGTAGCCATCGCGTTGCTCTTCTTCACGATAAACTTCCTCAAAGGAATCAACGTGTTTAAGTCGAACAACATCTACTACGTTCAATTTCAAAACATCTCAGGCCTCGCTGTTTCCAATGCCGTCTATGCCAATGGCTACACCGTCGGCATCGTGCGCGACATTGCATACGACTACTCCCGCACCGACAAAGTCGTCGTAACCGTGGAGGTGGACAAAAATATGCGCATTCCCCGCGGCACACACGCCGAGATAGAAACAGGACTTATGGGCGACGTGACAATGAGCCTCGTACTCGGCCCCAACCCCGCCGATGTCATAGCACAAGGCGACACCATAAACGGAGGGATGCACCTCGGCACTATGGCAAAAGTGGAGGAGATGCTGCCAAACGTAGCGTTGATGCTGCCAAAAATCGACTCCATCCTACACAACTTCAACACACTCTCCGCCTCGCCCGCTCTGATGCAGACGATTAACAATGCCGCCGATGCATCGCAAAACCTCAACACGCTGATACTCAACCTCAACGAATCGTTAGGGCAAGCCCTACCACCATTCCTCGCCTCGCTGCAACAGACAGGGCAAAACGTACAAACACTCTCCGCCGCCCTGGGACAAGAAGTCGGAGCACTTGACCTACAAGCCACACTCAACCAAGTGAACGGCACACTCGGCGACGCACGAACACTGCTGCAAAACTTTGAGACGCTGAGCCAAGAACTCAACCAAGCCTCGCAAACACTCAACAACACACTCAACACACTCAACCACAGCCTTAGCACCACCGACAACACCCTCGGACTGATGCTCAACGACCGGGTACTCTACGACAACCTCACATACACCGCTGCAAACCTGGCAAACACTGCAGCAAGTGCCGACAGCCTCGTGCGCGACCTCAAAGCACACCCCAAACGCTACGTGCATTTCTCTGTCTTCGGACGAAAAGATAAATAAAACATAACGGCCACAGCGCCACACATTACCTTCTCCTTTCAACAACATGAACATCCTCGAACTCTCCGAGCAAGAGATCAACCGACGCCACTCCCTGGAACAGCTGCGTCAGATGGGCATAAATCCCTACCCCGCACCACTCTTCCCCGTCGATGCCACAGCAGCCGACATCGTAAGTCAATTCACCGACGATGCCGAGCCACGCAACGTCACACTGGCCGGACGAATGATGAGCCGCCGCGTTATGGGAAAAGCCAGCTTCGCTGAACTGCTCGACTCCAGCGGACGCGTACAACTATATATCACACGCGACGACATCTGCCCCGACGACGACAAAACACTCTACAACACCGTCTTCAAAAAACTGCTCGACCTGGGCGACTATATCGGCGTGACAGGCTACGTGTTCCGCACACAAACAGGCGAAATATCCGTGCACGTCAAAACACTCACGCTACTCGCTAAAAGCATCAAGCCACTACCCGTCGTCAAAGAAAAAGACGGGCAGACCTACGACACGTTCGACGACCCCGAGCTGCGCTATCGCCGACGCTATGTAGATCTCATCGTAAACCCACAGGTGAAAGACACCTTCCGTAAACGCTCACAGGTGATACGAACCATGAGACAATTCTTCGACGAGCGCGGATATATGGAAGTGGAAACACCTATCCTACAACCCATTCCCGGCGGCGCATCGGCACGGCCCTTTATCACCCACCACAACAGCCTCGGCGTTGACCTGTACCTGCGCATCGCCACCGAGCTCTACCTCAAACGCCTCATCGTAGGAGGATTTGACGGCGTATATGAGATAGGAAAAAACTTCCGCAACGAAGGAATGGACCGCACCCACAACCCAGAGTTCACCTGTATGGAACTCTATGTCGCCTACAAAGACTACCGATGGATGATGGAACTCACCGAGCAACTCTTAGAGCGCATCTGTAAAGAAGTAAACGGCTCTACAGAGGTAAAAGTGGGCGACAACGTTATCTCCTTCAAAGCCCCCTTCCGACGACTGCCGATACTTCAAGCCATCAAAGAGCAAACAGGGCACGACCTTTCTAACAAAAGCGAAGACGAAATCCGCCAGATATGCGCCGAGTTAGGACTCGAACAAGTTGACAGCACCTACGGCAAAGGCAAGATGATAGATGAGATATTCGGCGAGTTCTGCGAAGGAAACTTTATACAGCCCACCTTCATCACCGACTACCCCGTGGAGATGTCGCCGCTGACAAAAAAACACCGCACAACACCCGGCCTCACCGAGCGCTTCGAACTGATGGTCAACGGAAAGGAACTGGCAAACGCTTATTCCGAGCTCAACGACCCCATAGACCAAGAGGAACGCTTCCAAGAACAACTGCGCCTGTCGGAAAAGGGCGACGACGAAGCCATGTTTATCGACCAGGACTTCCTGCGCGCTATGCAATACGGTATGCCACCCATGAGCGGCATAGGAATAGGCATCGACCGACTCGTGATGCTTATGACCGGGCAGTTCTTCATACAAGAAGTACTATTCTTCCCACAAATGCGACCCGAGAAAAAAGCACCACGCGATGCCGACGACAAATACACCGCCATCGGCGTGCCGCAGACACTCATACCACTGTTGCAGAAAGTGGGCTACTATCTCGTGAAAGACCTGCAGGGAAACAACCCGCAGAAAATTCAACAACAGATAGGCGAAGTCATAAAGAAGTATAAACTCGACCTATCCAAACCCACCGTTGACGAAATAGCAACCTGGCTCAGCAAACTGCCCAACGAATAGCATCCGTAAAAGCACCTCGTATAGCCCACATCCTCCACCACCTCACAGCGTAGCAACCCACCGTAAGCATTATGGCACCCTTTTCAGCCCCCATAGAGAGCGGGATGAGCAACCCCCTCAACCCCGTTGCCGTTATCGGTAGCGGCAGTTGGGCCACAGCCATCGCCAAGATAGTACTCGAGGCGCAAGACCATATCTACTGGTATATGCGCCGCCAAGACGCTATCGACGACTTCCTACGCACCGGACATAACCCCTCCTACCTCACCAGCCTACAGTTCAACACCGAACGCATACATTTCACCACCGACCTCAACGAAGTGGCACGCGAGTGCGAAACACTCATCTTCGTCACTCCTTCACCATACCTCAAAAATCACCTCAAAAAACTCAAAGTGCGACTGAGCGACAAATTCATCGTCACAGCCATAAAAGGCATCGTACCCGACGAAAACCTCGTCTGCACGGAATACTTCCGACAAGTATATAACGTACCCGACGAAAACCTCGCCGTCATCGGCGGGCCAAGCCACGCAGAAGAAGTAGCACTCAACCGCCTCACCTACCTCACCACCGCCTGCAGCAACCTACAAAAAGCACGACTGCTCGCAGCACTCATCGGAAGCGGATTTATCAAAACAAAAACCTCACAAGACGTTATAGGCATAGAATATGCCAGCGTGCTGAAAAACGTGTATGCCATTGCCGCCGGCATTTGCGGCGGACTAAAGTACGGCGACAACTTTCAAAGCGTACTCATGAGCAACGCCGCACAAGAAATGAACCGCTTCCTCAGAGCCGTCTATCCCATAGAGCGCAACATCTACGACAGCGTGTATCTCGGCGACCTACTCGTCACCGGCTATAGCAACTTCTCGCGCAACCGCGTCTTTGGCACAATGATAGGACGAGGATACAGCGTAAAAAGCGCACAAATAGAAATGGAAATGATTGCCGAAGGATACTACGGCACAAAATGTATGAAAGACATCAACCGACGCTTCCACGTCAATATGCCTATCCTCGACGCTGTATATAACATCCTATACGAACGCATCTCACCCGCCGTGGAGATAAAACTACTCACCGACAGTTTCCGATAAAACCCATTAAAACAAAACCCTTGCCATGAAAAAGCATTTCCTTCTTCTGCCAATGCTCGCCCTCGGCGTGCTGGCCACCGTAAGTCTGGGTTCCGTACCCAGCGCAAGCGTCGATGCCGCAACAGGAGCCCTGTCGCTCGGAGGTGTCGGAGCAGTGCCTAAATTCCTTGCCGCACGAGTGGAAGGCGGTACGTTCCTTATGGGAGCACACGACAACCAAGCCGAATGGGACGACGACGAACGACCACTCCACAACGTAAGACTCAACTCTTATTATATCTGTAAGACAGAAGTAACACAAGAACTCTGGCGATGGGTGATGAACAACAACCCCTCGCGCTTCGAAGGGAAAAACCGACCCGTCGATAACGTCTGCTGGGACGACTGCACCGAATTCCTCAAACGTATCAACCGACGGCTGAGCGAACTCGGACTACCAGCAAATGCCAAGTTCCGACTACCCACCGAGGCCGAATGGGAATACGCCGCACGCGGCGGTAACAAGTCAAAAGGATATATCTACTCCGGAAGCAACACCGTGGGGCAAGTAGCATGGTATAACGACAATGCCGATAGCCAAACACACGACGTAGGAACCAAACAGCCCAACGAACTCGGCATCTACGATATGACAGGAAACGTTTACGAATGGTGCGCCGACCGATTCAAAGAATATACCGCCGCAGCACAAAATAATCCTTTCAACAACGGAGACGGAAACGTATGTATGCGCGGAGGAGCATATAGCACCAACAAAAAAGGATCGCGAACGTCATATCGCAACTATAGCGGCACACATCGCTTCTACGAATATACCGGCTTGCGCCTCGTCGTGGAGATGAAATAAATTATGTTTAAGTTGGGGAGGAAAAATTCCTCCCCAACTCAATTAAAACGGAACAACGTAACAACAGAATAACGTTATTACGTTATAACGTAATAACGGGATAACGACATTACGGGATCACGGAATAACGAAATCACGGAATCCTCGCTTCGTTCTTTTATCTTTCTTTTTTCTTTCTTTTTCTTTTTTATTTCTTTTCTCTTTTTTCTTTTTCTGTCGCTTGTCTTTTTAGAAACAGAAATTTATGGAAACTGCAGGACGAGGCGCAAGCCGAGGTAGTCGTAGCGGGCGTCTGGCGCGAGGTTGAAGCGATAAGAGACGCGACAATACTGCGCGTGGACGTTCCAGCAGCCGCCACGGAGCACGCGGTAAGAGCCTGAAGTAGCACCCGTAGGGTTCGTCTGAGAGCTACTGCTGTAGTCACCAAACCAGTCGCTACACCACTCCCATACATTACCCGTCATATCGTACAAACCCAATTCGTTCGGAAGCTTCTGACCCACGGGGTGAGTCTGACTATTACTATTAC
>ERZ842401.658-NODE-658-length-50689-cov-7.234961_pt1 | contig 50689 bp, 46 predicted proteins | sample MGYA00521270_ERZ842401 | MGnify/ENA primary metagenome ERZ842401 (study PRJEB31892, sample SAMEA3878208) | bioreactor metagenome | biome: Moose rumen | place: Sweden | collected 2011-10 | study: EMG produced TPA metagenomics assembly of the PRJEB12797 data set... | reverse complement strand
CTTTACAAAACGAACAAGCGAGGTACGAGCTTTGTGAGCTTGTATGCGTCGGCGATGCCGTTAGCTGTTCAGAATCTTAAAAATTTTGAACCTAACCGTTTATATTTCAGCACGCAAAACGGTTAGTATATATTTATAAAACATCAAGCATAATCGTTTGTCAATACAAATGTGCTTAAAAATCTCAACAATTTACTTGTATTTATTGATTTCTGTCGATTAAATTTGATATTTTGTAAATTTTGGGATATTTCCCGAATAAACACAGTATTGTACAATATAATACCAGTATTGCTACAAACAGTTCAGTAATAGAACGTGAAAAAAGTATAGCTCTGTTGAATATAAAATCAATCCATGAGACAACAATACTAATAAAAGGTATTTTGGTAAAAATATCAAATAATATACCCCAACCCATACCGATTACAAACAGTATAAATGATATTATAATGGATTGATATACATTAAATGTAAAAAAGTGTGAGGCCCTTTTCTTCATAAAGTATAAGATTATAAAAATAATTAATCCGCCCCATCCGCCGGTTAAATACGAAAAGGCAGAGCCTATACGGCTTAGTGTTTTGACATCTTCACCGGCAAATCTCATGCTATCCCCTTATTGATTTTTCAATGTAGTCTTCCATAACCTGAGAATATATCAGTCTGTATTCATCATTTGTAGGTTCAATTGCTATAGCAGCTCTGTAAGACTGAATAGCTTGTTCCACATCATTATCGAGGTAATGTGCATTTCCTAATAATTCAAAGGTCTCAGCATTTTGCGGATCAACATGAAGCGCCTTTCTGTATGTTTCAATAGCTTCTTTAATTTTATTCTGATTAGAATAAAGATTAGCTAATAGAACATATGCAGGAGATTCTTTCGGGCTGCTGTCAATCGCTTTTTTATACATTTTTTCTGCCGCATCATATTCTTTAAATTCTGATAGTGATATTGCATAGCAGATATAAATTCTGTATTTGTCTTTTGTCATAGACAGTGCTTTTTCATAGTACGCATATGCCTGCTTTTTATCATTTGTTAATGTCAGGGCATTAGCAATACAAACCGCAATCAGCTCATTATCAGGAGCAAGAACAAATACTTTTTTAAATAACTTCAGCGCTGTTTCATATTCAAACAATTTGAAGCAAACATTTCCCAAATCTATTAACGCATTTACATTATCTGGCTCAAGAGAAAGAGCCTTTTCATAATATGCTTTTGCTTCAACATATTCTTTATTGTCCTGATATAACAATGCGATTGCGTTATAAATTTCAGCATTTGCAGAGTTTAAATCAATCGCTCTGTTATAGTAAAATAAAGCTTTATCAAAATTTTTCCATTCTGCAAATACATTACCTATATTGTAATATATTAAATAATTTTTAGGGTTTACTTCCAAAGCTTTGTTGTAGTATTGAAGCGATTTTCTGAAATCTCTTTCATAAAACCACATTGTACCCATGCCGACTAACCCCTGTACATCATCAGGTTTTATTGCAAGTAAACTGTCCAAAACAGACATAACTTTGTCATAGTTTTGAACACTTAAATACAATTCTGCCAATTGGTGATAATTTTCAATATTTGTTGGCTCTTGAGCCATTTTTAGTGTTAAAACACTAATTTTTTCGTTTAATTCTTTATTTTCCATAGTATTTGTATATTAATATATTATTTTTATTTTGTAAAATTGTTACGAATTGTAAATAAATTTTATTATATATGCAATTATATAATTCGTATATACTTTATATAATTAAGTAAAATAAAATAAGAGGAGAAGCATATTATGGGTATGTTTGGACGAGGTATTTCCTTTGGTAACCAGTTTATGCCAAGACCTGCTATAGGATTTAGAGGTGGTACACCTAAGGGACCAATGCGTGTGCCTATTAGCTTTAATTATCATGAAAATATTACAGTGCAACAGGGACCTACCGGTTTCTGGGGCTTTATGTCAGGATTTCTGCCATCCTTTATGAATACTTTTGCTATGTTTGGTATGCTGAATAATTCGTTTGGATTTGGCGGTGGATGTTTTCCTTATGCCCAAGGTGCTACGACCACAAGTTCATCTACTAATACAACAAATACAAAAGATTTAGATAATTTAAAAACTTTGTATAAAGCAAAAGACGTAACTATTATTGAACGAGATGGTAAATTTACCGCAACAGACAAAAATGGCAATTTGATTGGATCTGATTTGTCATTTGATGAAATGTCCAAAAAACTTGATGCATATAATTCCAATTCTACCCCGTCAGTAGAAGATAACCCTTCAGAAAAGAAAGAAGCTGAATTAAAAGCTGATAAAGCAAAAGAAATGGGTTTAAAACTTGAAAATGGCAAGTATATGAAAGATGGCGTTGAGTACGAGTGGGATTCTGTGAGTAAAACATTTAAAGTAAAGGAAACCGACGAAAACCCAGAACCTGAAACTCCTGCTGCTACTACACATTCACGAAGCCAAGGCTCAGGAAATAGATCAAACGTTTCTTCTCGTTCACAAGGTGCCGGCGGTCATGGGGTGAAAGTTCCAAAAGGCTGGTATAAAGCTCCAGCTGGTGGAGATGGTCAGTCTATGATAAATAATGGGACTTTAAGAGCCGGTATGTCTGCCAGACAAGTTACTGATATTATTCTAAATAATAAAGTCAATTATTTGAGTACTGCAGACAGAAATAAACTTGCGGCTGAAATTCTAAAATATAATCCAAGTATATTTAAAAATGGAAAAGTCGTTGAAGGCGCAGATTTGAATAAATTAGATATTCCATCCATCAACTATATCAAGAATAATTATGTACAATCTAGAGACGTAACTGCTCACAATGGAACAGGTACCTATACAAGTAAAAATGGTCAAACTAATAATATATCAAAGACTGTGACAAGTTCTACAGGAAGATATGCAAAGCAAGAAAATGGTAAATGGCACTATTATGCAAAGGATGGTACTGAGTTAAAAGAATCTCACATACAGAAGAACGACAAGGATTTATGGAATAAGACGCACCCTGCAACAGCACAAAGCAGTCTAACAATGATGGATAGAAATTTTTACAACGGTAATGGCTACGGGGCATAATATATAAAAGCTAATACACAAATGATTATTAAATAAATTGATTATAGATTATGTCAAATAAAAAGGTAAAATTATTTGTACCTTTTCATTTGACACTATTTTTCAACTTTGATAAAATGTAATTATAAAAAGCCGATATGGCTCAGTTGGTAGAGCAGCTCATTCGTAATGAGCAGGTCGCGAGTTCGAGTCTCGCTATCGGCTTTTTTCGGGGTAAAATATGAAATATTTAATTACCGGCGGTGCCGGTTTTATTGGTTCAACTTTGGCTGACAGCCTTTTGGCTGGTGGGCATGAAATTACGGTTATTGATAATTTTAATGATTACTATGATGTAAGACTCAAAGAAGCAAATGTTGCACATAATATAAATAATCAAAATTATACTTTGTACAGAGCAGATATAGAAGATAAAATCAAGTTAAATGAGATTTTTAGTAATCATAAATTTGATGCAGTAATACATTTAGCTGCCCGTGCAGGGGTCAGACCTTCATTAGAAAATCCTTCTGATTATGTAAAATCAAATATTCTTGGAACAGTTAATATTTTGGATTGCATGAAGGATTATGGAGTTAAAAAACTTATTTTCGCATCGTCTTCTTCAGTTTACGGAAATTGTAAAGAAGATAAATTTTGTGAAGATTTGAAAGTTACAGAACCGATTTCTCCATATGCGGCAACAAAATCTGCCTGTGAACAGATATGTTATACCTGGCACCATTTATATGACATAAACGTTGTAGCTTTAAGATTTTTTACGGTATATGGTCCAAGACAGCGTCCTGATTTAGCTATAAATAAATTTGTGGGCTTGATTGATGCAAATCAACCTGTCGAAATGTATGGTGACGGCTCTACAATGCGTGATTATACATATATAGATGACATTATCTTTGGAATAAAGTCTGCTATTAATTATGATAAGTCAGAATATGAAATAATAAATTTAGGCGGTGGAGAGCCTATAACTCTTAAAAACATGATTTTAACACTTGAAAAAGTTATGGGGAAAAAAGCTGCAATAATTCAAAAACCTATGCAGCCCGGAGATGTTGAAAAAACTGTTTGTGATTGCTCAAAGGCCAACAATCTTTTAGGATATTATCCGAGTACAAATTTTGAGGAAGGTATAAGGAAATTTATTGACTGGCGCAGAAAAAATATTATTTTGTAGAGTGCTGAGTTTTTTACCATGTATATCACAAATTGTTAATAGTATTGAATCTCACGCTGTAATGTGTTATAATTATTTATATTATTACTTGGAGTATTTTGAGGATGAATAAGAATAGTAAAGCCTTTTCTTTAACAGAACTGTTAATTGTTCTCGTTGTTATAGCTTTATTGTTTGCTGCCTTGGCTCCTATAATAACAAAGCGTCATATTTCTGAAACTCATGAAAATGAATCTATCTGGAATCTTATTTCCGGTGATACTGAAAGAAATGCCTACTTTGATCCCGGGAATGAAAAATGGACTTCAAGTGTTTATGTTGGCATGATTCCAACGACATCAAATACAAGTGCCGGAAAGTTAGTTATTGATTCAGGCAATATCACTTATAATAGTTTGACGTATAAGCAACCTCAAATTCAATTCCGTTTTTCTAAAAGCCCTACTGAGCAAGGCAGAGGAGTTAATGCCGCTAATTTATATGTTGATTCTTCAAGTATAATTTTTGGGAAATTTAGTCCTAATATGAATTACGACAAGACTACAGTATATGGACTAAATAACTTAAGTGCTGTCTCAACAAATGCAAAAGGTGTAACGGTGCTTGGATTTGCAGCTATGGAAGATGCAAAGATTACAGAGAAAAATCCACAGTATGTTGTTGCTGTTGGTAATCGTGCCGGAAATAAGATAGGAGCCAGTGATTCTACTGTGTCTGTAAACTCTATATTTCTTGGCTCTAATGCCGGTGCAGGTATTGCTGAAACTACAGATGCTCCGACTGATAATATCGCAATTGGTTACAAAAGCTTAAGCCGCGACAATACTTTAGGTTCTCATAATGTTTTTATCGGTTTGCATACAGGTAATGGATTCAACAACTCAAACGCTTCATATAATACAATTGTCGGTTCTGCTTTTTCAGGAACATCTGCTTCATATAATACAATTATAGGTTATGGTGTTTATACTAAAGGAGATTCTACTGTTAAAGCAATGACTGCGATAGGATATGGAGCTTGTAATTCAATATCTGGCAATAATTTAGGCTCCAGAGTTTGCATAGGATATAATTCAGCCGTATCAACAAATAATACTCCTGCTTCTTTTAACACGGATAGCGGAGAACACATATTTATTGGAGGGAAACCTGATACTTCAAAAACAAGAGGTTATCCGGGACGTGCGGTGTTGGAGGTTCACAACAATACTGTAAATTCATATACATATGGTAATGTTGTCTTAAATTCAAATTTAGTCCTCAGAGGCAATTTTTTCCCTTCTGATGGCGTTAATATAGCATATAATGTTTTTAAAAATACTCAGGATATTGGTGCTGAAGATGTATATTACAGATGCAGTTCAGATGCATATCAATCAATATTGTCTTACAATGCTTATGTATGCAAGTCTTTGACTGCATCTGATCCAAAATCCATAAATGTTTTATTTAAACAGGATAATTGCTCCAATGACTCAGGGTATCCGAGCGGTGATGGTTGCCCTAATGTAATATCTTCTGATAAAAGGTTAAAGAGTGATATTGTCCCAAATAACGATGGACTAGATAAAATACTGGCTATTGAGCCGTATATTTACTCATATAAAAATGAGCCAAGTAAAAAACACGTTGGGGTAATTGCTCAGCATTTGCTGAAAATATTCCCAAATGCTGTTTCAAAAGATGAAGAGGGGTTCTTAAGAATTAGACTTGAGGATATGTTTTATGCTCTTGTCAATTCCATAAAAGAACTTGCATCTGCTGTTGATAATTTGTATTCAAAACTTGCAGAAATTGAGCAGGATATTTTGTCAGTTAATAAAGATCAAAAGATTATTAATAAGCAATTATATGTACTTGATAAAAAAATTAAAAAACTGGAAAGGAATTAGGATAAGTAAATGTTTCAAAATAAACGTAAAAAAACAGCATTTACACTCGCAGAATTGATGGTAATTATGTCAGTCATGACTGTCATAATTGCTGCTGTTGCTCCGATTTTTACTTCCAGATTGACAAATGTATCTTTTGATAGTGTTTGGAGTACCGTTGGTGCATCTAATATGAATGATATATACACTGATGCTTCTATACGATCAATGATGCAGGAAACTTTAATAGGTATTACTCCCATTAATATGGATGATGTGCGCAAAACTTATCAGCCGTATTCCAAATTAATTATACGTTCAAGTCATAAAATAAGCGGCAGCAAGCCTCAAAAACAAATTGAGTTTAAATATAACGGTACATCTGATGGTTTTTTGTTTGGCAGTAATGCTAATTTACTGCTAGGCGGGTTTTATAATGACATTAGCATTACATATGCTGCTCCGGATCTTGATAATATAATGGAAGCTGTTATAGGTGATGGGGCTTCTTATAACACTGCGATTGGCAGCAAGGCTCTGAACTCTATATCTACAGGTAAGCATAATACGGCATTTGGCTATAATGCTTTAAGTAGTGTTACAACCGGTAGTGCAAATACTGCTATTGGATATAGCGCAGGATCTTCTTTAACAACAGGATCAGGTAATGTATTTGTAGGCTATAATTCTTATAATGCTCAAACCGGAGATTACAATACTGTTATTGGAACGAATACAAGTTCTCGTTCTTCAGCGAGCAGTTATACTACAGCTATTGGTAATAATATTAATGTAAAAGGGGATTATAATGTTGCGGTTGGGGATAATTCAAATGCCGGCGGGACATATAATACAGCTTTAGGTTATAATGCCCTGACATCTGAGAACCCATCATCTGCAAGCTATTCATCCTTTAAGTACAACACTGCCATAGGTTATAACTCTTGTTCCGGTATATCTTCAAGTGCTCAAAATACGACATGTATTGGCGGTGCTGGCATTGATAGTATTACAATGAGTTCCACTGCAATGTCAATGTTTAATGATTCTCACAGCAGAGTCCTGATAGGGCGTTCAACTTCAAAATTTAATAGTGCTGCTACATTAGAGGTATATAATTTAAATTCTACCAACAGCAAGTATCCTTATCCTGCCAATATATCAGGAGCACCTGTACTTGGAGATTCAGCAGTAGTTGTAAATGGAAATCTTATTGTAAGAGGTCAGACCTATATGCTTGGGCAGTCTCCATTCCCTATGAGTCCGACAAGTTCAACTTTTACTCCTGCCAAGACAATATCTCTGATGGGCTATAGATTATATAAAGATTCTCAATCTGATCATAAGCCTTTGATTGGTATAGATGGGAGTGAAATAACTCAAAGAATTTATCAAGAAAATAGTGACGGCTTACATGAATTGTATAATGGCAGAGAACATTGTATTTGCAATTATTCATGTTCCGTTTCAACAAATGATTATAGCGGAGGATTTTCCGGTCGCGACTCTTATGATTGGTCAACTGTAAAATATGTAAAAACTTCTTCTACACCTATGATAAATATTTTGGGCGGTACAAGTTATTTCTTCGGTACTACTCCTCATGCTTGCGGAAGTTCATATGAATCCGATTCTTCTATTGCAGATAGTGTAGAGTTGAACAGAGCAAGAAACCTTTTGCAAGGAGGCTCCTGTTGTCCAATTCTTACTTCAAATGGTGCTGCACTTGATAAGTCTGTATCAAGTGATTTAAGATTAAAAAATATTGAGTCAAGCTATAATATAGGTTTAGCGAACCTTTTAAAGCTTAAAATTTATAATTATGTTTATAAATCAGATGCTCAAAAATTGCCTCATGTCGGAGTTATTGCTCAGGATTTAAAACGTTATTTCCCTGATTCCGTATCTAAAGATAAAAACGGATATTACCAAATAAACACAGAAGAATTATTTTATGCAGCTATAAATTCTGTTAAGGAATTATATAGTAATATTGTTGCGCTAATTACTAAGGCGAATAATTATATATCAAGATTAACTACTCTGAAAAAGGAAAATGATAAACTAAAAAATAAATTGTTGATTTTATCAAAAGAACTTGAAGAAATTGAAAAATAGCGGTGAATTATTTCACCGCTATTTTTTTATATTTTATAATTTACTGTTTTTTTGCAATATCATTATACTTTTGTTCATATTGACCTTCTTTAAAAGCATGTTTTCTCTCAATGCCAATTAATGTCGCAATTGCAACCAAACCAAGTGCACCCAGCAGTTTTTGACGCCCTGTCGTTTTTGCAAGTTTTTCAAATCCTGATTTTGTAATATTTAATAATTTTGAAATTGCTTTGCCCGCGTATTTTTTTACTCCGGATAGTTTACTTGCAGATTTACCAATATCTTCTGCAGCATTTTTATAAAGATCTGCACCTTTACCCAAAAATTTATTTATACTGCTATTCCAGTTAAATGCTTTGCCTTTAGTTGCTGCATTAATTGCTTTATATCCTGCAAATGTTGCTACGCCAAGAGCGCCTGTTTCTACTGTTGCTCTTGCTGTATTTGCTGCACGATGAGCTGTGCAGTCGATTCTGTTTCCAAATGAACCTTTTTTAGAATCAAACATTGAATAAATAGCCGGAGAGCTGCCATAACCTGTGTAAATGTTACTCATAAATAACCTACCTTTCATTAACCAAAATTTTAACCTACATAACCTATATTTCTATAAAGTTTTTTTTAATTTTAAAATTGATTAATGGGGTTGATATTTGTTTATATTTCTTAACAAAAAAGGCTTGTATATTGATACAAGCCTTTTTTCTGAATAGTTTTAAGATTAAATGCAGCCACAACCACAAGTTGTTGCCTGGTTTTTAAGAGATTGAGCTTTATCAGTCAATTCCCAAGGTACATTTATATCAGATCTGCCCATGTGACCGTATGCCGCAAGAAGCTGATAGAATTTTCCGCCATTTTTTGCCGGCAAATTTCTTAAATCAAATTGATTTATAATCCCTGCCGGTGTTAAATTGAAGTTTTTGCGAACAAGTTTTTCAATCTCTTCATCAGAAATTTTTCCTGTTCCAAAAGTATCAACCAGAATTGATAAAGGTTCAGCAACACCAATAGCATATGCAAGCTCAATTTCACATTTATCTGCTAGGCCTGCTGCAACAATATTTTTAGCAACATATCTTGCAGCATAGGCTGCTGATCTATCAACTTTTGTCGGGTCTTTACCTGAAAATGCACCGCCACCGTGTCTTGAGTAACCGCCGTATGTATCTACAATAATTTTTCTTCCGGTTAATCCTGAATCACCCTGAGGTCCGCCAATTACGAATCTTCCTGATGGATTGATCAATATTATTGTATTTTCATCGGGCTTAATATCACATGATTCAAAAACATAGTCTATTACAAGTTTTTTTAAGTCATTTTTAATAATATCTTGAACTTGTTCATTATCCGACACACCATTTATTACAGGATTGTGTTGAGTTGATAACAATACAGTATGTATTCTGCTTGGCTTTCCGTCAGCATATTCAACCGTAACCTGTGATTTCCCGTCGGGTCTTAAATAATTAACAAGCCCTGATTTCCTTACCTGAGTTAATCTGTAAGATAGCTTATGAGCCAGACTTATTGGCAATGGCATAAGTTCCGGAGTTTCATTGCAGGCATAACCAAACATGATTCCCTGATCCCCTGCACCTAATTCCTCAGTTTCTGTAACTGATGTATCTGCATTTGTTGAACGGGATTCAAATGCTTTATTAACTCCGTTGCCTATATCTGTTGATTGCTCATCAATACTTGTAAGAACTGCGCAAGTATCTGCATCAAATCCCCCTGATGCCGCTCCTGTATAACCGATATTTCTTATAGTATTTCTTACAATTTGCGGAATATCAACGTAACAATCTGCCGTAATTTCGCCGCAAATTAATGCCATACCGGTTGTAACCGTGGTTTCTGCTGCTACTCTTGAACGATTATCTTTTGTTAAAAATTCGTCAAGAATTGCATCTGAAATTTGATCACAAACTTTGTCCGGATGTCCTTCTGTAACGGATTCAGAGGTAAATAAAAAATTCTTTCCTGTCATTTTTGTCTCCTTAATTTTTATTCTACTGCCGGTAAGGTTTTTAATTCCGACCCGGCACACTACTTCTATATAGTGTAATTCAAACGCCTAATTTATTCAAATAAATTAAGGAGATATGCAAAGTTTTATTACAATTTAATGATTTGATTTTAATTTATTAATTCTTGATGAAAGTGCATTAACTTTATCATTTAATTTTTTATTTTCATTTTCCATTTTTGATATTTTATCTTCAAAATCTGATAACTTTTTAGTAGCCGCAAGTATCATATTATTGAGTTCTTTAATAGAATTTATTATCGCATATAGTATTTCATCGGTACTAATTTTTAAAAATCCGTCATTTCCTTTAAACACCGAATTTGGGAAAATCTTTTGCAATTCTTGAGCAATAACACCAACATGTTTTTGTTTTTTAGGGTCATTTTTAAATGTGTAGCTATATACACTTAACTGTTTAATTTTATCAAGACCGTTTATATTTCTTGATTTTATATCCTTAAGTCTTCTGTCACTTGAATTATCAGTTATTGGAGCAAGCGTTGCACAGTAACCTGTATTTGAAAAACTGTATGTTGCCTGATTTGTAGCACAGTTTACATTTGCATTCGTACCAAACACATTATTTACATAGTAGAACGGGTATAAAACATCCCCCATCGTTAAATATGTTTGTCCTTTTACAATTAAATTACCATTTATTATTGTTGTAACATTTGATTTTATTGTAGGATTATTTATTAAATTATTGTTAATATATGCAGAGTTATTATGAATTTCCATGACTGCATCTCCGCCATATAGCCTGCCGGAAGTTTTCCATGTTCCGTCAGAATTGAGATTCGGATTCGCACCAATGTATGTTCTAAGTGCTGAATCAACATTGTCCATCCCTAGCTCTGTACTAACCGGAGTATCTGAAGCAGGACCGGAATTCGCACCTATGCAAGTTTTGTAAGACTGACCTGTTAATTGCGAACAAGCATTATAGCCAATAGCCACATTGTAACTCCCTGTTGTTAAGTTTCTTAGCGAACCGGCACCGGCACCAACATTGTATTTCCCTGAGATGATACTTCCCAGTGCATTATAACCAAGAGCTACGTTGTAACTAAAATCTCTTTGCGAATTATTAAATGATGTATCTTCTTTCGCATTACCTGTATCAGCGCCAATTAATATATTATATTCACCGACTAAAGCCTGTGAATTATAACCGATTAATGTATTTGATGACATATTAGCTTCTCTGCCTGCGCTATAGCCAATGAATGTATTTTTAGAGCCTGTAAAGTTAGAATATCCTGCACCGGCACCAACGGCAGTATTGTCCTTTCCATACCTGATTATTGGAAGTGTTTCTGCCCCAAATGCAGTATTATTTTCAATTTTATTTTCATCACCTTCATTATGATCTCTTACAGAGTTCATTGATAAATATCCGAATGCAACGTTATGAGTAGGATATGAGGAATCACTTTCTTTATACTTAAAATCCGGAAAAGCAGAGCCAAACAACAAATTGTGTCCATCAGCAAAGAATGAAGCTGCAAATTGTCCGGGATCATCAAAATCTGCTCGGCCATACCTTAACTGTAGTTGCTTTTGCATTACATTGTTAGCAATATATCCTGAACGAATTACAAGCTTTGACAGCGACGTATAAGAAGATTTTATTTCAAGTTCTGAATTGGGAGTAGTTCCCAGATATATACCACCAAAGTAACTGTCAGATACAGGCTTGTAATATGTATCCATAGGTCCTGCAAGATAGTTGCGGCTGGACCACATCCACATGTCCTGCTTGTTTGCAGATCTTTTTCTTTTTGTTATGAACGGTGCAAACGCAGCGAACAAAATTGTCAATACAAGAAGTACAATCATTACTTCTGCAAGTGTAAAGGCAATTCTTTTTTTAGTCTTTTTCAAAGGCAATCCTATCCCCGTACTCATAATAAAATTATACCATATTTGTAACTTAATTTCAATTGGTATAATAAAGCGTAACATGTTTCTTTATTCTTTGTTTGTGTTATTTTTTATATATAGGATGAGGAAATATTATGACAACAATTATTGATGATTTACCAACTGTTTATAATGCAAAAGAAACAGAAGAAACTATTTACAAATTTTGGGAAGATAACGAATTTTTCAAGGCTGATTCTGAAAGCTCTAAGGAGCCTTATTCGATTGTAATCCCGCCGCCTAATGTTACAGGTGTTTTACATATGGGTCATGCTCTTGATGAAACTTTACAGGATATTCTTGTCAGGTATCACCGTATGAGCGGATATGAGGTTTTGTGGGTCCCCGGAACTGACCATGCCGGTATTGCAACTCAAAACGTTGTTGAAAAACAATTAAGAGGACAGGGGTTGTCACGTTATGATTTAGGTCGTGAAAAATTTCTCGAAAAAACATGGGAATGGGCAAATGCTCACAAATCAAGAATATTGGATCAGTGTAAGCGTTTAGGTGCGTCATTTGACAGAACAAGAGAAAGATTTACTTTTGATGAAGGATGTTCAGATGCGGTAAAAGAAGTATTTGTTCGCTTATATGAAAAAGGCTTAATCTACAAGGGAAAATACATTGTAAACTGGTGTCCGCGTTGTCGGAGTGCAATTTCTGATGTTGAAACTGAATATGCTGCTGAACAAGGACATTTATGGGAAATATCGTACCCGCTTAAAAATGAATCAGGTGCAATTATTGTTGCGACAACACGTCCTGAGACTATTTTTGGTGATGTTGCAATTGCTGTTCACCCTGATGATAAAAAGTATTCAGAACTTGTCGGTAAAACAGTTGTCGTTCCGCTTTCCGGTCGCGAAATTCCTATTATAGCTGACGAATATGTTGATAGAAATTTCGGAACAGGGGCTGTAAAAATTACACCGGCGCATGATCCGAATGATTATGAAGTAGGAAAGCGACATGGGTTAAATCCGATTTGGGTAATTGATGAAGAAGCAAAAATGATTGCTTGTGGTGAAGTTCCTCAAAAATATCATGGTATGGACAGATATGAAGCAAGAAAAGCTATTATCGGCGACTTGCAGTACCAAAATTTCTTGTTAAGAACAAGAGATCACGAGCATAATGTCGGTAAATGTCAGCGCTGTGGAACCACTATTGAACCGTTACTTTCAGAACAATGGTTTGTAAAGATGAAACCGTTAGCCCAGGAAGCAATAAAAGCTGTTAAAGACGGAAGAATAAAATTTATTCCTGAGCGCTGGGAAAAGAATTATTTGGGCTGGATGGATAACATTCGAGATTGGTGTATATCCCGTCAATTGTGGTGGGGACACCAAATACCGGCATATCATAACAAAAAAACAGGGGAAATGATTGTAGCAAAAGAAAATCCTGATCCATCTGCTTGGGAACAGGAAACTGATGTTTTGGACACCTGGTTTTCTTCAGGGTTATGGCCGTTTAGTACTATGGGTTGGCCAAATACCGAAAGCAAAGATTTTAAGAAATTTTATCCTACGACAACACTTGTAACAGGTTTTGATATTATATTCTTCTGGGTTGCCAGAATGATTACAATGGGGTTAGAATTTACAGGCAAAGCACCATTTTCAACCGTTTATATTCATGGACTGATTCGTGATGAAAAAGGTCAAAAGATGTCTAAGTCAAAAGGTAATACAATTGACCCTGTTGAAATAATTGATAAATATGGCTGTGATGCTTTAAGATTTACAATGACTTCATTATGTACTTATGGAGGTCAGGACATTAAAATCAGTGATGAACGCTTTGAATATGGCAGAAATTTTGCAAACAAGATATGGAATGCTTCGCGTTTTGTACTTATGAATCTTGACGGAGTTGATAATAGTGAAATTGATTATTCTAATCTGACTATTGCAGATAAGTGGATATTAGACAAACTAAATAATGTCGCAAAAGAGGTTAATGAAGATATTAAAAACTACAGAATAGGTGAAACTGCACACATATTATATGATTTCTTCTGGAATTCTTATTGTGACTGGTATGTAGAAATTGCTAAAATTCAGCTACAGGATTCGAATTTGAAACTTAATACTCAAAGAGTTTTACGTTATGTGCTTGATATGTCTTTAAGATTACTTCATCCGATTATGCCTCACATAACGGAAAAAGTATGGCAATTAATTCCACAGGAAGCAGACACAAAAGCAATCATGCTGGCAAAATTCCCTGTTTATGAACAACATTTGGTATTTGACAAAGAGGCAAAAGAAATGGAACTTGTTTTTGAAACAATTTCGTCCCTGAGGAATGTTCGTCAAAGTTTTAATATTCCATTGTCATTAAAATTTGACATTGAAATTCATGCTTCTGACAATGAAGAACCGATTTTTAGAGAAATTGAAAGCTACGTTAAAAGAATGGCAAAAGTCGAAAATATCGTGTATTCTACTTCTGATGAAAATGTGTCAAAATCGGCAAGTGCAGTTGTTTCTGCCTCTAAAATTATAATTCCTCTTGAAAATTTAATTGATTTTGATCAAGAAATTGCGCGTCAAAACAAGAAACGTTCTAAGCTATCAGGAGAAAGAAATTCTCTTGAAGGCAGGATAAATAATCCAAAATTTGTTGCAAATGCTCCTGCTGAGCTTATAGAGCAGACTAAAAACAGAATTAACGAAATTATTATTCAGGAAGAGTCAATTAACGCATTAATTTCTTCATTAAAAGCGTAAATCGTATAGTATAAAATAGCTTGAAAACTTCTTTCATAGCTATTTTTATATTAAGAAAAATTTACAATACTTTACATATACTTTAATATTTGATACTATTTTACTGTTAATATGATGGTAGGTATCAATTTGTAAATTGATAGTGGAGTTTATTATGGTTTCTAAAAAAAGTTCGGTTGAAGAAGATTTTGAAAAACTGTTATTACAGTATGATTATAAATTTCAAAAAGGTGATTTGGTTAAGGGAGTTGTTTGCGGCTTTGACGGCCAAGGGGTATTAGTTGATATTGGCGCCAAAACGGCTGCGTTAATTCCGGGATATGAAGCTGTAGATAAAGGTGAAAATATAGAAGACAAATTTACCAAAGGTCAGGAAGGCGAATTTTTAATTATTAGAGAAGAAGATGAAGACGGCAGATTTTTATTATCCAAGAAAAAAGTTGATTTTGCATATGCATGGAAAGATCTTGAAAAAGCAAAAGAGTCAGATGAAACTATTCTTGGAACAGTTGTTAATACTGTTAAAGGTGGAGTTCTTGTTGAAGTAGCCGGTGTAAGAGGATTTATTCCTTCAAGTCAGTTAAGGACAAAAGAATCAGAATTATCTCCGGGAGGAAAAATTGAGGTAAAAATATTAACTTTAGATCTTCAGCAGAATAATTTTATTTTATCTAATAAAAAAGTTTATGATGATACCGTAAAAGAAGCAAAAACAAATTTGTTTTCTCAGGTTGAAGTTGGTCAAATTGTTGAAGGTGAAGTTGTCCGAATTACTGATTTTGGTGCATTTGTTGATATAGGCGGTGTTGATGGTCTGTTGCCTTTGTCTCAACTTTCTTGGCGTTGGATTGATCATCCGACTGATGTTTTACATGTTGGTGACAAAATAAAAGTTGAAGTTATACTTGTTGATTATGATAAACAGAGAATTTCGCTAAGTTTAAAGAAATTAGAACCCGATCCATGGGTAGAAGCTGAAAAGAATGTCAAAGAAGGAGATTGTATTGAAGGGACAATAACAAGACTAAAATATTTTGGTGCATTTGTCGAAGTTTTCCCTGGTGTTGAGGCTCTACTACCACACGAAGAAGTTGTTGAGTACCAAAATGAATCTAAATCAATTTTAGAAGTTGGTGATAAAATTAAAACTCATGTTATTAAATTTAACCCTTCTGATAGAAGAATTGCATTATCTATTCATGAACAATTAGATAGTCCAGCCGAAAAGGATGAATAGTGATTATAAATATAAAAAAAACTATATTCAGTATTATTACATTAATTATTGTAATGTCTATGCCTGCATTCGCTACTCAGTGGGTGTCGCAGGGATTTGATAATTATATTGAAAAGAACTCCTATGATAGTATTAATAATGATTCTGAACGTCTAGATATTGTAAGGCTATCTAAAAATAAAAAGAAGTTGCAAATTTACCAAAAGATTGCTAAGTCACCATCTGAATTATCCGCTTGCTTGGTTAAACAGATTTATGATTGCAAAAATAATAAGGCTTTTTTACAGGCTGTATTGTGTTATGACTTGTCTGGAAACGTTGTTTATGACAAAGTTTATGAAGATATTCCCAAAAATTGGGTGAATGATAATTTTTCATGTAAATTTATCAAAGAACAAAAGGCAAGAGATCTGAAAAATTAAATAATTAGCGCATTTCGTGATATTAATTTGACATTGTTAAATTTATCCTTAAATATATCATACGTTTAGATGTTTATTACAGCTTCTAAATCATACATAATATATTAGAAAGAGTAATAACATGCCGTTTCGTTACAGATTGCAAAAAGTTTTGGATTTTAGAATTAATCAAAAAGAAGAACAATTAATTAAAGTCCAAAAAGCGCAATTAGCAGTCAATGAAGCTGAAGAAAATATTAAGAAAAACAATCAGAATATCGTTGATACAAAAAATGGCATGCGTTCAGCAGATCCTTCTCTGTATGATTATTACGACAAATTTCTAAAGCATCTTTATGAAGAGTCAGAACGACTGGAACAAGTAAGACTGCAGTTACAGGCAAAATTAGATGAAGAATTACAAAAACTTGTAAAATGCGAACAAAATGTAAAGGTTCTTGAAAAACATAAAGATAAAAACAAAGAAATATATCTCAATGAAGAAAAAGCTCAGGAATTGAAGCAATTCTCAGAGTTAGGTGTAACAAGATTTTTCCGAAATAAAGCAGAAAAATCACAGTAATAAAAGGTAGAATTTATGGGTATAGAAGCAACATCATCATCAGTAACTACAACTGCGGCATCTCAGTCATCATCAACTACTTCGGCCGCTGCAGCTAAAAGTAATTCTTCTGAAACTTCTTTTAAAGATGAAATATCAAAAGTAAGCGAAAAAGAGAATAAAGATGTAAAATCATCTGATAATGATAAAAATGCTAAAGCAGATAAAAAATTAGAAGCTAAATCAGATAAAAAAGAGTTATCTTCCGTAAAACAAGATAAAAAGCATCAATCTTCTGTTGATGATAATTCTAAAATGAAAGAATATATGATGAATGCTCAATTATCAATGAATAATGCAAATTTAATGTTATCTAACGATATACAGCAGATGATTGAATCAACTACAGCTTCAAATGCTATCAATTTGAAAAATTGGTCAATTAGCCTAGGAAACGGAGAAACTTCTAATTTGAAAATGTCTGAGTCTGATGCTGATTTTTTTATCAACCTTACTCAATCTGAAAATGTTAATTTATCCTCTGTTCAAGCTCAGGCACAAAATATGATAAATAACGGTGCAGACGTTACTGATGTTAAACAAAATGTTCAGGTATCTCAAACATTACTTAATGCTTTAAGCGAGGCAAGAGAGAATAATCAGCCGATTAGAATTGATTTTGATCAAAATATTTCTGTAATTTTACGTGTTGGACGAGATGGAGCTATTTCAGCACAATTTATTCCCGGTGATAAAGCAGTAGAACAATATTTAAGAAACAATATAGAATCACTAAAATCCTCTTTTGATGAACAGGATTTGCCATATTCCGAGCTGTCATATTCGAACAGTTCAAAGGAACAAAATCAAAGACGACGTGAACAAAAACGACAAGGAGAATAATAATGAATGATGCTTTTATAACAGCATTAAATACTCAGTATGCAACGGTTAATTGGATAGATGTATTGTCAGAAAATATGACAAATACATATACTCCGGGTTACCGTGAAAAGCAGGTTAATTTTAAGACCTTTTTAAATGGTGCTATTGTTGATGACTTTGAAAAAAATAATGGTCAAGGGAAATCAACACCAGGTACTTCAAAAAATAATCTGTTTATTGAAGGTAAAGGTTTTTTCCTAACAAAAACTCCTGAAGGAAAAAGTGTTTACACCCGTCTTGGTGAGTTCGAATTTGACGGTGAAGGGGTGTATAAGGCAAAAAACGGTAATACTGTTCAGGGGTATATTCTGAATGATAAAGGTGAAATAATGCAGGGTACACGTTCAATAAGTTCGGATTTATATCAGGAAACAGCAATGAAAGGCGGGGCATTAGATATCCCTACAACAACAATTAAAATGTGGATTGATCCTAATAACGGTAAATATTTAGGCAAATATGATGAATATGAAATAAAAAATGACGGTACAATTGTCGGAAAGGCTGAAAGCGGCAAAAAAGTTGTACCGCTATATAAAATAACTACAAGAAATTTCCATAATGTTTCTGGACTCTATGAATATAAAGATGGTCAATTCCTTGAAACTGAAGAATCCGGTAAACCTGTGTTGGGTGTTGGTGAAATTCGTTCAGGATTATTAGAATTATCAAATGCAGATTTGAAAGCTAATATATCCTATTATCAGATGGCAAAGCAGCAAATGGAAGTTGTTAATAAAATAATTTCTTCTAATAAAGATTTACTTCAACAGGCATTACAGCTTGTTGGCGGGTCATAATATTAAAATTTTTACACAATATTAAACTCCATTTTAAGAGGCAGCAGCCTCTTTTTTATTTGTTACTATTTACAATTTTGACAGATAAATGTAAAATAAAATTATAGAGTTTTTATTTATGATTTTAAGGAGTATCTATGGACAAGTTAAAAGTAGCTATTGGCTGTGATCACGCAGGATTGCATTATAAAGAAGCAATAATTGATTATCTAAAATTTAGAGAAATAGAATATGAGGATATGGGTACTTATACCCCGGAATCTTGTGATTATCCTGACATTGCAAGAAAAGTATGTGAAAAAGTTATTCATAATGATGCAAACCGAGGAATATTAGTATGTGGCACCGGCATAGGTATGTCTATTGTTGCTAATAAAGTTCATGGAATAAGAGCAGCTCTTTGCGGTGATACATATAGTGCAAGAGTCTCAAGAGCTCATAACAACGCAAATGTACTTTGCTTGGGCTCAAGAGTTATAGGAGAGCACTTAGCGCTTGATATTGTTGATACATGGTTAAAAACCGGATTTGAAGGTGGCCGTCACAAGAAACGTGTTGATATGATAGAGTAGGAGAATTATATTTTGAGCAATGAAGAATTAAATTCACATAAATTAGCATGCATAATTGCACAAATTCTTGATGATAAGTTGGGCAAAGATATAACAATTCTAAATATAAGTCATGTATCGTCTCTTGCAGATTATTTTGTTATTGTTTCAGGAGATTCAACGCCTCAAGTAAAAGCTTTAATGGAGACAGTTAAAGATAAAATCAAAAAATTATTTTCAAGATTACCTGTCAGAAATGAATACGATACGAAAAATCGCTGGAATCTGCTTGATTATGGAGATGTAGTTGTACATATTCTTCATAAGGAAGAACGCGAAAATTATGCACTTGAAAAATTCTGGAGTCATGCATTTTCAATTGGTGAAAATGAATGGCGTCTGGAAGCCTCAGAATATAGTGAATATACAAAATAAAGTGTTACAAACCTGTTTTAAAATTGAGAATACTCTAAATTTTCTATTAAAAAGTTTTATATAATTTTTTAAAATCATTTTCCATATATCTCTCCACTAAACTTTAGCATTTAAATATTCATCAAGACAATTTATCATAGCATTTTTAAATCTGCTGCATTCTTCCTCATTATTCGCCTCAAATCGGAGAGTAAACACAGGTTCGGTATTACTTTGCCTTATTAACGCAAAACCACCCTTAAAAACGATTCTCATACCGTCTAAAGTGACAATATCCAGAATTTTGGAACCAAACATTTCAGGGTTTTGCTCAACAGTTAACTTTACATGTTCAAGAGTTGCCTTTTTAAGCTCATTGGGGCAAGGATAACGAACCTCTGCGCTTGTATAAACATGATTAAACGGTTCAAGTAAATCTTCTATTTTAAAATCAGGATTTTCATGTCTATATTCCGAAAGAATTTCAATCATACGGCATCCGGCATAAATGGCATCATCAAAACCATAGTATCTGTCTTTAAAGAATGTATGCCCGCTCATCTCTCCGCCTAAAATGGCACCGGTTTCTTTCATCTTTTCTTTTATGTAACCATGCCCTGTTTTGCACATTATCGCATTAGCTCCTGTTGCATTAATTGTATCGTATAATACTTGAGAGCATTTAACTTCTGAAACAACATTAAACGTTGGTCCGTAGTCTTTAATCATCTCTAAAGCATAAATAAGAAGAAGTTTATCACCGGTCATAGGGTTCCCTTTGGAATCTACGACTCCAATTCTATCTGAATCTCCATCAAATGCAATGCCTAAATCAGCCTTTTGTTCAATAACAGTTTTGCATAAATCCTTTAAGGTTGAAAAAACACTAGGATTCGGGTGGTGGTTTGGAAATCTTCCATCAGGTTCAGAGTATAACTCAATTACTTCGCACCCAATTTGACGGTATAGCTCAGGTCCAACAACGCCCCCTGTACCATTTGCACTGTCAACAATTACCTTCACCCCATTTCCGATATTGCCAAATCTGTTTTTCATATCGTTTATATATTCAGGAATAATTTCGGTTGAATAATCATAGTTTGTGTATATATTAGGAGCATTTTTCCACTGCGAAAATGTTTCCTCTTTCACCTCTTTAATTTGTTTTTCATTAAGGGTTTGATGATTGTATGTCATTTTCAAACCATTATATTCACTCGGATTATGACTTGCGGTTATAATCATTGCTCCATCAAGATTATGTGCAAATTCAGAATAGTACCCTATCGGAGTAGGGGCAATTCCATAATCCTCAATATATTTTACTCCTGAATCAATAAGACCATTTATCAATGCCGTTTTAAGAGAATTTGAGTGCAATCTTGCATCCATACATACACTAATTCTTAAATCTGATATATTCTTTTTATTCTGCTTTGCAAGCCAATTTGTGTAGCCAAAACCAATATTATAGAATTGTTCTTCTGTAATATCATCTCCATATATCCCTCTGATGTCATTTTTACCGAATGAATGTTCATATTTTTGCATATTATATCCCCTTTATTTATAATAAAAGAATATCATGAAAGACATAATTAATAAAATTTTTAACAATGAAACAGCTTCGGCATGGATATTTGTTCTGCCTGCTATGCTGGGTATTTTTATATTTATAATCATACCAATATTTTGTTCATTCGGATTAAGTTTTTCAAAATGGAATTTGCTTGGGAATATTGAGTTTGTCGGTTTATCTAATTATAAAACACTTTTTAACGATCCTCTGTTTTCTAAAATATTGCTAAATACCGTTGTATTTTCCGTGTCAGTATCAATATTAGGTGTCATAATACCTTTAATTTTGGCATCTATAATAAATTCAAGAATTCGTGGCAGCGAATTTTTTAAAAGTGCGTATTTTTTGCCGTTTATAACACCTATGGTAGTAGTAGGAATTGTTTGGGCGTGGATTTTCGACACCAATATCGGTTTTTTATCACAAATTCTGAATTTACATATTAACTGGCTTTATGATTCAAATTATGCAATGCCTGCACTTATTATTGTATCTGTGTGGAAGCTTATCGGTTATAATATGATTATTTTTCTGTCAGGACTTTCATCTGTTTCAAACAGTTTATTTGAATCTGCTAAAATTGATGGAGCAAATTCAGTTCAAACTCTCAGATTTATCACGGTGCCAATGCTTTCTCCTACCATATTTTTTGTTGTGATAATAACAGCAATTAGCTCTTTTCAGGTTTTCGATTTAATTTATCTTATGACTGAAGGTGGTCCGTTTGATTCTACAAATGTTCTTGTTTATTCAATATACAAGAATGCTTTTGAGTATTTTAACGTTGGAAAAGCAAGTGCAATTGCTTATGTATTATTTTTTATTGTGCTTATTTTAACTTTATTACAATGGCATTTCAGAAAAAAATTAGTTTATAATGAGGAATAGTCTTATTATTTAACTAAGATGCATCATCATTCATTACTTCTACACCTCTAACATCTGATTTGTCGTCATTAGAATTTCTTATAATTTTTCTCAATCCTTCTGACGAGTTGTATGCTAATGAAGCAATAAATGCTAATGTTTGAGCACTTGGAATCCCAATATTTGTCATTATTTCGCGTAATCTTTCATTATTACGTATATTTTGTTCAATTTCAAACTTATTTGTTTCAGCACTCGAAGTTATTTCATTGTGTTTTGAATTTGATAATCTTCTTCTATATCTGTGAGTAATTTCTTTTATTGCTTCTTCCATTTCTTTTGATATTACTTCTTCAAATGAAATTTTTACAGGTTCACTTTCAAGTATCCATTCGTCAGTCGTATTTGCACTTGTGACAGTCATATTTTGAGGTTTTACCTTGACAATATTGCCTTTTCGATTTATGTATGTACCTTTGGACATAAGATTATTTAGTTCATTAAACAGTTCTTTGTCTGCAACAACGTTAAGATGCAATTCTTCAATTGCTTGCTGTTCTTGTAAAATAGCCTCATTTGCAGGTATTTTATAAAAGGTGTCGTTTCTAAATACATATGTAAATTGTAAGTCATTATTTGTTATTCCAGGTCTTATACTTTCGCTTCTGGTATAACGTGTTACTCCTTTAGTATATGTTTCTATAAAATTTTTACAGTCTTGAATTGTCTGACATTTATCAAGATGTTTTCTCAGTTCAGGTGGCAATAAAGAAACGATTTCGTCCTTAAATGCATTAACTGCCGGGGCTGAAACTCTTTGAATCTGATTTTTTTTAACTTCAGTTACTATAACCTCTCCTTTTAGGTTTTTCTCTATCTTATATATCTTTGGAGTAACTTCTCCGTTTACTTTAACATTAAACTCAACAATTATAGATTCTTCATTATGAATAGTACTGATTTTTGAGCTTAGTTCGCTTGCTCTTATCCCTATTTCAGTTGCAAATTCACTAACATTTATTATTACTTTTGGATCCGAAATTGGGATATAATCTTGTGTTTCTGTTTTTGCTACCTCTTTCTCAGGATTACTTATTTTAACCAAAGGTGCAAGTGTTCTTTTAATGCTTTGCATATCTGTATCAGAATTAGCAAGTAATGCTATTAATTTATTTAATGAGTTAGTAACATTCTGAATATCACCCACATTTATATTTTGAATTATACTATTAAAAAATTCTGTCGTACTCTGACCTGCAGGGATTCCTAATAGTTCGTGGATTTTGCTAATTGGCAGTTTAAGGTCGGATGAATATTGTTTTATAAAGTTGTCAAGCTGAATACTTGCATTCTTTAATTGTTCTTTTACAGCAGTTTCTGTAATATGTGAATTACCAGGTTCAACTTTTTGCGGACTTACTCTTAATTCATGAATAACGGTTGTAACTTCAGGCTCAATTCCTTGATTTTTTGGATCTTCAGACCTATGTACTAACGTATTTACCGGTCTTTCCAGTTTTATAGTTCCGGGTTTTGTTTGAACAGTTTCGTCTGAAAGCTTTGTTTCATCCTGTTTAGGTACTTCTTTGAATGTAACATCTGTTTTTAGTGGCTGTGCTTTAACAGTACTATTAGCTGACAGTGTTGGAGCAGGTGATGGTGTCTCTGTTGGGGCAAGTGAAGACCCAGTTTTTGGAACGGTTTGTTCTATCGTTTCATGGAACGCTCCACCATCTTGTCCTTTTGTATCAACTTTAGGTGTTGCATCTGCAGTTTTTTCTGTAGGAGTAGGTGAAGGTACCTCTGTTGTAGCTGGTATAGGTGTCTCTGTAGGAGTAGGGGAAGGTGCTTCTGCTGCAGGTGTAGGTGTCTCTGTAGGAGTAGGTGAAGGTGCCTCTGTTGTAGCTGGTGTAGGTGTCTCTGTAGGAGTAGGTGAAGGTGCCTCTGTTGTAGCTGGTGTAGGTGTCTCTGTAGGAGTAGGTGAAGGTACCTCTGTTGTTGTGGGTGAACTTCTTAATTCTGCAGGGTTTTTAACTGTTCCTGTAGAAGAATCAAAATTTGTAGGAGCACAGTATTTAACAGTTACATTTGCCGTATTACCCTTATAAGTTGATCCTTTTGCTTCTATACCTTCAATTCCTGTAGGAATTGAGCCAACTTCTGCAGAAAAATATTCACTGCCATTATCAGTGTTTTGTACACTTGCACTATATAGCCTGATTTCAACATTCCCGTCTTCTCTATATGTGTATGTTTCTCGTTCTTCTATTGGCAGTCCTTTATTTTGGACTTTTGCTAAAATTCTTTGTGCTCCGTCTGTGCCTTTAAAGTCGTAGCTCATTATAGTTGAACCACTTCTTATTTCTCTGCTTTGGGGCTGTTCTAATTCATCAAAGTTTGTTAAGGTTGTACGAAGAGTTTCTTTATCATATTCAATTGTTTGTTGTTTTTTCCCATTTAAATCAAATGTTGTTTCTAATGTTGTCGTGCTTGTACTTACTTTTTTTCGTTTTAATTCATTATTAGCACTGAAAAAGGATCTTATTTCCTGACTTGTAGGATCATCGCTATTACCTATTTCCCCTTCAACTAATTCATATGATAAATCTTCATTAACTATTTTTTTTGTGTTATTTTTGTAATTAATAACCAAAGATTGATTTGTATTATCAATTTCAAGATTTACAATTTTTTTTCTGTTAGATGAATCTGTCTCTTGTCCATATTTTTTTAATAGATTAATTAAGTCCTTTTTCTTAAGATTTTTAAAATCAACTGTTCTATCAGCTGTTTTATTAACGTTTTCATTAAAATTAATATTTAATTTCGCCGAAGAAAGATTAATCGGTGTCAATCCGCTATTATTTATCGTAATTTCACTAAACTTTAAATTATCGATGCCCATATTAAACATCTCACATTTGTACAATATTTATAATATCGCTGATTTAAGTAAAAATCTTTAATAAAAATTCAATAATATTACAAAATATTACATTCCTAATTTCAAATTAAAGTTTTTTGAAAAATAGGTCGTATATATACATGTGAAGTTAATGAGGGCATGTGTATTATGTATGACGAATTACTTAAAAAACGTATTATTATTGAGTTTAAAAAGCTTTTAAATAAGGCTAAAGATGAAAACAATGATGTTGATTCTTACGCTCAATTTATGAAAGAAGTTATATTAAATACCTACGGCGTAAATTAGTCATTTGTGGGATAAAATAAATTTATCCTTATACGATATATACAAATATGAATATCGTAATTATAGGTGGTGTAGCTGCCGGAGCAAAAGCTGCTGCAAAGGTAAAACGTCTTTTACCGGATGCAAGTGTAAAAATTTATACAAGAGATTCTCATGTATCATATTCTTCCTGCGGATTGCCGTATTACATTCAGGGTAATTTTGCTGATTATACGGCATTATTAGTCCGTTCAGTTGAAGAATTCGCTCAATCCGGCATTGAAGTATATTTAAATACTGATGTAGAAAAAATATTGCCAATACAAAAAGATATTTTAGTTGCAAGTTCATATAATGCAGAACTGGTACCATATGATAAACTTATTATTGCAACAGGCGCAAGTCCTATTATACCTGAGATTAACGGTATAAAGAATTTCGATAATATTTATACTGTAAGAACGATAGAAGATGGTATAAATATCCGTAATCAAATGTTAAAATCGAAAAATGCGATAATTATAGGAGGAGGATATATAGGCATTGAATTATTAGAGGCTTTTTCAAAAAATGGTTTATATACTCATTTATTTGAAAAAAAATCTCATATTATGCCATCACTTGACTCTGATATTTCGCTTTTTATTCAAAAAAGACTTGATAAAGCAGAAAACAAAAACTTTAATATACATACTAATGAATTTGTAACGGAAATTATTGGCGAAAACGGCAAAGCAAATAAAATTCGCACTTCAAATAATCTTGAATATGATTGTGATATCATTGTTATTTGTGCCGGAGTTAAACCTAATGTCGAGCTTGCATATGATTCAGGGATTGAAATTGGAGAAACAGGTGCAATTAAGGTCAATAAACTAATGCGTACATCATATGAAAACATATTTGCATGTGGTGATTGTGCTGAAAAAACACACATAGTTTCAGGTCAAAAAGTCTGGATTCCTCTTGGTTCAACAGCAAATAAAGAAGGACGATGTGCCGCGATGAATGCTGCGGGAGTTTATTGCGAGTTTGATGGTGTTCTAGGCTCTATGGTTACAAGATGTTTAAATACAACAATAGCGATGACTGGTCTGACAGAAGATGCAGCGCATAAGATAGGTTTTAACCCCGTATCGGCTATTGTAAACAAATTTGATAAGGTTGCCTATATGCCTGATGCAGATGAAATAACGCTGAAAGTTATAGCTGACAAAGTCACAGGTTTATTACTCGGGGCACAGGCAGTTGGTTCAGTTGGTGCAGATAAAAGAGTAAATACCGTGACTTCTGCACTATTAGGGCATCTTACGGTAGAACAATTCAGCAGCAATGATATAACATACTCTCCGCCGTATTCACCTACAATTGATCCATTGTTAAATGCAATGCAGATATTATGTAATAAAACATCAAGATCTTGCTAGAGTATGTTCACACAAAATTTTATAATATTGTCATTCTGAGGCTTTAGCCGAAGAATCTCAAAGCTTTTAAAATTTATGAGATCCTTCGCTAACGCTCAGGATGACGATTTGTGTGAACACATCCTAGTAAGCCACTTATATATTTAGCAACACCTTCTCCCATTGAAAAACAGCTTGACTGGACCCTTAATGCGCCCTGCGCCATTTCGTCGGCACTTAACCCTCTGCCTGCAACGAAAAGATTATCGTAATCAGCACTCATTAAGCTCTCTATAGGTAATTGATATTCCCCTGTCATTTCAAGAGTTGACGAGTTTTTATCTCTTGAATGAATATCAACAGGATAATTTGAAATCAGTACAGGATTATCAAACTTTTTACCGCACCTTAAATCATCTATTGTATAAACATATTTGCCCTTTATTCTGCGATATGCTCTAATACCAATAATATCAGCAATTCTTGACACATAAGCATTTTCAAAACCGGGTAAATATATATTACAAAAACGTACAATTCTTGAAATGGCTTCTGCTCCGCGTCTTTTAGCAACTATAATATCGTTTTCATCCTCAAAATTGTAGCATTCTAACAGTCGTGGGCAGTTAAAAGCCACAGATTGAGCTCTTCCGGCAATACTAAATACCTGAAAATAGTTTCTGTCAGCATCTTTTAAGATATTTTTAGATACAGCATCATCAAATAATGGAGCTAAAGCCCAATGTTTATCTGTATCCCAGGTATATGCCGTTGAAAAATACGCTTCTGAATCAATATATTCAACTGTCGTAACATCCCTATCATTGTCAAAATTATATATCCAGTCAGCAAATTTATTATTATCAACATCAGACATTATAAATCGGAGACTTATCGGTGGTAATTCATTTTCATTTTCAAGAAAATTACTATTAATTTTATTTGAAAAATTTAGATTCCCTGTTGCATCTACAAAGTACATCGCTTCGATATATACCGATAAAATATTGCTCATTTTGTAATGATTGTTATCTGTATGTATCGAATTGATATTTACCGATAATATTTTGTTATTTTTTAATGTTACTTTTTCAACATTAGAGTTTAATAAAATTTGTACATTATTATCTATTAACATTTTATATAGTACTGATTTTAATTTAATCGGATCAAACCACCCGGGATTATTTTGATATGTTATTTGACCATTTACACGTTTCATTTCTGTAATTAGAGTATTATAAAAATCTGTGTTTATTTGATTATCTCCTGATTTCATAACAGGTACAACCAGTCCGCCGGTCATAGTACCGCCAAGATAATTTTCTTTTTCCACCAAAAGAGTTTTAAGTCCTAATTTTGCACAGTTATATGCGCAAGAACAGCCTGCGGTGCCACCACCAATTATTACGACATCATAATCCATTCTTCCTCCTTGTTTTGAGATACATAGAACTTGACATAAGTTCACTGTTTTCAACTTCAGTTTTATGAGCCATTAAAATAGCCTCATTTGAGCTTGTTAAATTTTTATCACGATAAAATATACCTGCTTTAGTTTTTAACAGGCCTAAATCGGCCTCTGACAACGGATGCTTCATTAAGTCGATATTTTTAGCTGCAACTGTACCCTGAAATTTATTTAAGCGTTTATTAAAAATTTTCCCAACTGTAAAACCTGCAGCAATCATTGCATTTCTAACCTGTGCTGCGGAAGAATAAGTTAATAGCATCCCGTCATCTGCAAGATGTTCATGAAGCACTTTGAAAAAATCATAACTCCACAGGCATGGACACTTTGAATGGGTAAATGCATCTAAAAAAATCAGATTGTATATATTTTTATCCTCCTTTACTGATTGTCTTGCATCGTTTATTTTTATGTCAAAATTAAAATTGCTAATATAAGAGTGTTTAAAGTCACTTTTATAACAATTAGTTAGATACCTATAATATATATTATGTAAATTTAAAAGATTTTCTCTATGAGGTGTAATTTTACACATACGCACGAATATTCCCTTTAAATAGGCTATAAAATAAGAAGAATTAGTGGGATTAAATAAAATTCTTGATATATCCTTATTTTTCAATATTTCAGGACTTTTAGCGAATATTTGCGATAATAATTCATAATTTATTGAATTATGAATTTTATAATTTGTAGCGGCTTTTTCTGCAAAATATTTATAAAGCTTTAGCTTGTTTATAAGTTCTTTGTTTTTGGGAAAATTTCCAGCACCGGTTTTTATAAATGGAGATAATCCTGCTAAAATTTCATCATTGTCAAGTGCGGTTACAGAAATATTATTAAAAATATTATCGGTATATATCTTATCGATATTATTCTTGTTGTTTATTGAAATATTATTATTAGTATGTATCGTATCGATATTATCATGTAAGGAATTAATTTTGAATTTTTTTTTACTAATTTCTTTTTTTAATTTTAGCAATTTTTTTTTATTTTCAAAAATATAATTTAAAAAACTTTTTGTGTTGTATCCAATTCCATAACAGATATCCAGTACTTTAATATCATCATATTTTAAAAGAATATCCCAGTTTACAGGATAGACAAACTTCTCGTATGCTTCTGTTAGGGCTCCGGAGGCGCTATGATAGATGTCATCATAATCATGACTGTATAAGCCTACCGATCCGTCATTGGTAAAATATGGTTGAAATCCACTCATTATTGTAATTTTAGCCTACATTTAAAATAAATTCAAATTATGTATTTTTGTAAAAATAAGTGTATATTAGGCAATTTATCATATTTTTGATATAATTATAATATTAGAAGGAATTATTTTATGAAAGTAAGTGTGAAAGTTCCGGCTACAACAGCAAATATCGGTCCAGGATTTGACTGTTTGGGTATGGCGCTACCGATGTATAATACCATTACAATAGAAGAAACAGTACTACCCGGAACAGGCGTCGCCATTAATGTAATATCTGACGGTATTTTACTGGATGAATTTGCCCTTGAGCATATTCCGCTTGACGAAAACAGTCTGGTTTATAAAGCCGTTGAGCTTTTATATAATTCAATCGGTCAGTCTCCAAGTGAGTTAAAGATTACCATAAAATCAGGTATTCCGGTTGCAAGAGGATTAGGAAGCAGTGCTTCTGTCATTGTTGGTGCACTTGTTGCCGCAAACGAGTTACTTGGTCGTCCTGCTGATGATTTGGCGTTACTGTCAATCGCATGTGAACTTGAAGGTCATCCTGATAATATAACACCTGCATTTGTTGGCGGACTTGTTATATCATTACAGGAAGAAGACGGAGCCGTTGTTTACAGAAAACTACAATGGCCTGAGAATTGGGCAATTACAGTTTGTATTCCTGATTTTGAGTTATCTACTAATATTGCCCGTTCTGTTCTGCCAAAAGAAGTCCCGCTTTCTGATGCAGTGTTTAATGCTCAAAGATTAGGCATGTTTATTCAGGCTGTTCATGAAAAAGATAAAGAATTAATGAAACTTGCATTAAAAGACAAATTGCATCAACCTTACAGAATAAAGTTAATTCAGGGTTTAGATGAAATTATGGAAAGTTTTAAGCACGATGAAGATGTGTTAGGTTGTGTGATTAGCGGTGCAGGATCTTCTATTTTAGTTATATCCGAAAAAGATAATATCGAAAAAATTCATACAAAAGTAAAAGAAATTTGGTCAGGTTTAAATATAAAGAGTGATATAAAAACGCTAAATGTTGAACCTGAGGGTGCCCAGATTGTTGAAGAATAATAAATCTATTTAGAGTATGTTCACACAAAATTTTATAATATTGTCATTCTGAGGCTTTGCCGAAGAATCTCAAAGCTTTTAAAATTTATGAGATCCTTCGCTAACGCTCAGGATGACGATTTGTGTGAACACATCCTAGTTATTTATTCTTTTATTTTTAATGTAACAAGAGACGCAAGCAACAAGCAGGCTGCACCAATGTAGAATGTTAATTCATAGTGGTGATTAAGACCATCGTTCATAACTGATATATTGATTAACCATCCGACTAAAGTGCATACAAACACCTGCGGTCCTGCGATAAATATATTAAATATACCCATAACAGAACCTTCTGTGCCGGGTTTGATATAGCGTGACAGCATTGCAAATGGGAGTGCGCAAACACTTGCCCAACCTATGCCGGACAACCCCATAAAAAACAGTACGCCTGCAGGATTATGTCTGAATAAAGCTAATCCAAGATATGCTAATACCATGGACAACATAGAGATAATGTGTACTTTCTTATTGCCAAATCTGTTAGCCAAATTTGCAAGCGGAATTGCAATTAAAAAGCATACTAAATTGAATACTGCAAGACAAATAAGCGCGTAATTCTGCGCTGTTTGCTCTAACACCTTATCAACAGTTGCACCTGCCAAATCAGGAATATTATAAACCGTATGAATTGCAAACGGTGTTATATAAATTAAAAGACACATCATACCTATCCAAGTGAAAAACTGCATAAGACATATCTTTTTGACTTCAGGTGAAAGTAAGAAAAAATCCTTTAAATTTTGCCAAAAACTGACTTGATTGTCATTCTGAACTTGTTTCAGAATCTCATTTTTATCTAAAGTAGATTTTTCTTTTATAGTTAAACAAGTCCAAATCATAGCAAGTGTAAACGCAATACCTGCCATTAAAAATTGTGCTTCAATAGGCATCTGATAATCAAATACAAATTTTAGTAAAGGAGCAACTATCATTGCAATAACCGAACCTAAACCTATCGCCAAACTAATATATGAATTAGCATTTGCATGCTGTTCCTTTGGAACAACATCAGGGATTAAAGAACGATAAGGACCCTGAGCAATATTTATACACGCATCTATTACCCAAATAAGTATAGCCGCTATAAGCAAACCACCCCAAGCAGGCATATTTATATGAAATAAATTACTAATCATATCTGAAATTCCGGCCGAATGAGGAAATGCCCAAAGCGCAAGCGCTGTAATAATTGCGCCTCCCAATAGGTATGGTCTGCGCCGACCGAATTTTGATTTTGTATTATCACTTAAAACGCCAACAATAGGCTGAACAACCATTCCGGAAAACGGTCCTGCAAGCCAAATAAGACTGTATAAAAATGGAGATGCTCCTAAACTTGATGTAACAGGTTCAGCAAGTGCAATTCTCATTTGCCAAGCAAACTGTAACCCTAAAAAACCAAGTGCCAAATTTAAAAAATTTATTGTCGTAAATCTTTTTAGTTCTGTATTATCACTCATTATTTCACCTTTTGTTTCTGTTTTAATGCCGCATCAACAAGACCTTTAAATAAAGGATGTGGTCTGTCAGGTCTTGATTTGAATTCAGGATGGAATTGGCAAGCCACAAACCAGTCAAGTTTTGGCAACTCAACAATTTCTGCTAACATGCCATCAGGTGACATCCCCGAAAATACCAAACCTGCCTTTGATAATCTGTCTATATATTCGTAATTGACTTCGTATCTGTGTCTGTGGCGTTCGGAAATGACATCTTTGCCATAAGCCTTATGTGCAACAGTACCTTTTTTCAGGTGGCAGTCATAAGCACCTAATCTCATTGTACCGCCATAACCTTTTACATGCTTTTGGTCAAGCATCATATCAATTACAGGATTTGCAGGATTGTCATCAAATTCTTTGGAATTTGCATCTTCAAGTTTAAGAACATTTCTTGCATACTCAATAACAGTACATTGTAACCCAAGACATAAACCTAAAAACGGAAGGTTATTTTCTCTTGCATAGCGAATTACATTTAATTTCCCTTCTATGCCTCTTACTCCAAAACCTCCCGGAACTACAACCGCATCAATATCAGATAATGCTTTTTTACAGCAATCATAATCAACACAGTCTTCAGAGTTTATCCACTTGATTTCAACTGAAGCACTATCTGCATATCCTGCGTGTTTTAAAGACTCAACAACTGAAATATACGCATCCGAAAGTTTTGTATATTTACCTGCAATACCCACTTTTATAGATTTTTGTGGATTTTTGATTTTTTCAACAAGTTTTTCCCATGATTTTAAATCCGGCTTTTTATCTTTAACACCAAGCATTTTTAAAGCAACAGAGCAAAGTCCCTGTTCTTCAAGTGCAAGCGGCACTTCATAAATAGTTTTCATATCACGACATTCAATTACAGCATCTTTACTTAATGAACAGAACAAGGCAAGTTTTTCTCTTTCAGTCTTTGGAATTGGTTTTTGAGTTCTGCAAACCAAAATTTCAGGCTGCAAACCGTAACTTCTTAAAACATTTACACTGTGCTGGGATGGCTTAGTCTTTAATTCTCCTGAAGTCGGAAGATATGGCAGCAAAGTACAATGAATAGAAATTGCATTACCATAACCCATTTCTGCCTTATATTGTCTTATTGCTTCAATAAACGGCAAAGATTCAATATCCCCTATTGTTCCACCTATTTCTATAATATGAAAATCAGGATTAAATTGTTTTGTAGCACCAACGATTCTTGATTTTATTTCATTTGTAATGTGCGGAATAACCTGTACAGTTGCGCCTAAATAATCTCCTTTTCTCTCCTTTTCAATTACTTTTTGATATACACTGCCTGACGTAACATTGTTATATTTACCTAAATTTGTATCGGTAAATCTTTCATAATGACCTAAATCTAAATCCGTTTCAGCGCCGTCATCAGTAACAAAAACTTCCCCATGTTGAAAAGGGCTCATTGTTCCCGGATCAACGTTTATATATGGATCAAATTTTTGATTAATTACACTATATCCCCTGGATCTCAATAATCTTCCCAAAGATGCGGCAACAATGCCTTTTCCCAAAGAACTAACAACACCGCCTGTTACAAATATATATTTAGTCATACATACCCCTTTTAATCTAAAACATGTCCATTAAAATTACAATTAACCAATTTTCGGAACTTTAAAAAATCCGTTTTCTTCATCAGGAGCGTTCGACATTAACGCTTCTTTAGATATTTCCTGATTTGGAACGTCCTCTCTCATAACATTACAAAAATCTACAACCTGAGTCATGGGTTTTACATTTGTTGTATCAACTTCATTCATTTGATCAACATATTTCAGAACATCCCCAAGTTGTTTAGTATATAATACTTTTTCATCTTCTGTTAATTCAAGTCGTGCAAGCTTTGCAACGTGTTCTACATCTTTTACTGTAATCATACTATCTCCTAACCTTTAAATATATTATAATAATAACATAAACAATTTATAACAAATGAGAATTTAATAAATATTTATGATATTATAATAAATATAGGGAGTTTTACTTGAAATGCAGGCAAGTTTAGAACAATTAGAAGATATCGTATGCCAGTTTAAGTATGAATCAGATAGTAAAAAAAAGCACATATTGTATTTAAATTTGGTTCAAGAATCACTTAAACTTGTCCGCAAAATTGTTTCTTCGATTTATCCTGTACCTGTTTCAGTTTCGCGAGAGGATTTAGTGCAGGTTGGAGCAATCGGTTTATTAAAATCAATAGAAACGTACAAAATTCAGGAAAAAGGCAGTTTTAAAACATATGCGTCAAAATTTATAAGAGGGAAAATATTGCAGTATTTAAGGGATAAATCGAATCTTGTAAAGCCGCCCAGAGATGCTATAGAAAAAATTAATCTTGTAAGAAATTATATTGATAATTTTGATTCGGACAACCCGCCTACAAACAAAGAAATAGCAAAAGGCTTGAATCTTCCTGAAAGTAAAGTTGAAGAAATATTGAATGCAGAAACACTAAAAAATATCATATCACTTGATCAAAGTGTGTATTCTTCTGATGGAGTTGAAACACTCGCCGACCGAATTCAGGCAGGTGATGAGGATGAAATTTCAAACAGTTATGAAAATAAAAAAATAATTGAGGGTGCTTTAAAAAAACTTCCAAGTAATGAGAGGGTTTCAATCTTTATGTTTTATATTGAAGGTGAGACGAAAAAAAAGATCTCTCAAGTGCTCAATATTTCTCAAACTCAGGTTTCAAGATTAATAAAGCGTGCATTAAACAGATTATATGATATTATGAAAGAAGATTTTAATTAGAGGAGGAAGTATGACCGCAATATTTGCATTGATGTTTATAATAGGACTTGTTATAGGGAGTTTTTTAAATGTTGTCATACTGCGAACTGTAAGCAATGAGTCGATAGTTTTTCCGGGGTCAAAATGCCCTAAATGCCAGACTCCTCTTAAATGGTATCATAATATACCGGTCATATCATATGTATTTTTAAGAGGTAAATGTGCATTTTGTCATGAAAAAATAAGTTTACAATATCCTGTTGTTGAGTTATTAACCGGTGTTATTTTTTGTGCTATCACTGTAATTTATTTTAATTTTTCTTATGCAACAAATAAAATATTACTTCCAGTCTTTATAATAATGTGTTTATTTTCGTTAATTTGTTCATCTTTGCTAATTGTAATATCAGGAACAGATATTAAAGAAATGAAGGTTAGTGATGTTCATACATATTCTCTTATTGCAATAAGTTTTATTTACAGTATTACCATCGGTTTAATGACATTTATACCGGACATAAAATATGGGATGTATGAGTGGGGAAGACTTTTTGTTCCTGTTGCCGTTACATTATTTGCGGTTGTAATTTCGTTTTTATTTATGGAAGGTTTGAGAAGAGGACTAAATTATCTTTTATCTACAGAAACATTTGGTGATGGAGATTCATATATCTTTTCAGGAATTGCGGGAGCTTTGACAGCTTTATCAGGTGTAACTAACTTGTCTTATATTACATTACACATTATAGGATTATTTATACTTAGCGTTCTTATATCTGTAATTTGCTCTTTCCCGTCATATATAAAACAGTTAATAAGCAACAAAAAATGGTCTTTGCTTACTACATTAGTATCATTTATTGCCTACACAATATTTTACTTTATCTCAGGACATTTGGGTTGGTTTGAAAACACTCTTGTATTATTTGTTGCAACTCTGCTTATAGTTTTATTAGGATTAATATTGTGCTTTAAAATTTTATCTTCAATTAAAGATAAAAAAGAGCCGCTAATGATGATTCCGTTTGGTCCTGCGTTATGTGCTTCAGGCTTGATAGCTTTGTTTGCTATCCCATTTACTTTGGGGCTGATATAATCAATTTTGCAAAGACAATACCTGCAAAGTTTTTTTAAGAATTTCTTCAGCAGCGGATGATGAATCCAGTGATTTGAGTGCAATATTAATAGATTTTTCTATTTCAGATTTCTCATATCCTAGGGATAGCAACACCATTTTGGCATCATTTATATTTTCATTGTCAAAATTATCGGAATTTTTACCTGAGTTTAGTTGATTTTCACTATATGAATTTAATTTACCCTTTAACTCAATTATAATTTTTTGTGCTAATTTCTGGCCAACACCTTTTGCTGACATAATAGATTTATAGTCTTCATTCAAAACAAAACTTATTAAATCAGAGGTTGAAAATGAATCCAATAAAGTCAAAGCCATTTTTAAACCTACACCTGAAACACCTGTTAATACGTTAAACATGTCGCGGTCTTCACGCTTCAGAAACCCGCATAATGACATTTTATCTTCTTTATGAATTAAAGAAGCGTAAATTTTTACTTCTTTGCTTTCATCTGCCAATTGCGAATAATCTCTTTCTAATACTTCAAAAATGTAACCAATACCTGATGTTTCAACCGTTACAGTTTTGCTTTTTGAATTTAAACTTTTATATGTTAATAACCCTTTTATATAATCATACATGACTTTATCCTTTTAAGCTTAATATAATATTATCAATTATATTTTTTAGGTTTGTATCAGTTTTTAATTTTTCCTCAATAACATCTCTGCATGAATATATAACTGTAGAGTGTTTTTTATTAAAATATTCACCTATACTTTCATAGCTCATTTTTAATACTTCTCGGCATAAATAAAGAGCTATTTGGCGCGCATTAGCCACTTTTTGATTTCTTGCACTGCCTTTGAGGTCTTTAACTGTTATACCAAAATATTCCGCAACTTTTTGGGCGAGAACATCAGGAGTAAGTTCTTTCTTTTTAACCTCAAGTTTCAGTGCTTTTTGAGCAGTTTCGAGATTAATGTCACCGCCAAAGATTTCAGCATAAGCAATTACCTTATTGAAAGCACCCTTTAATTCCCTTACATTGTCCGTAAAGTTTTGCGCAATATATTCAAAAACATCGTCGCTTGATTTTACCTGTAATTCATTTGCATAAGCTTTTACAATCTCAAATCGTGTCTCATAATCAGGAGATACAATATCAACCACCAGCCCCATTTCAAAACGTGTACGAAGCCTGTTATCCAGATTTGGTATATCTTTTGGCTGTCTGTCCGATGCTATAACAATTTGTTTATTATTTGTGTAAAGAGCCTGAAATGTGCTGAAAAAATCCTGCATTGTTTTAGCTCTGGATTCAATAAACTGAATATCGTCCATTAACAAAACATCAATATTTTCAAACTTTTGTCTGAATTTACGCATTTTCAACTCATTACAACTCCTGCGATTCACAGTTGACGATTCATTTAACTGAAAACATTTAATCCATTCTTTAAAATATTCTTCCATCCTTATATATCGGACTTTTAACTTAGAATTAAATAATAAATAATGGCCTATAGCCTGTAATAAATGTGTTTTTCCAAGTCCTGAGGAACCATATATAAAAAGGGGATTAAATTTCTGTGCCGGATTTTTTGCAACTGCTAAAGCTGCGTTATAAGCAAATTTTGAGTTATCACCAACAACAAAATTATCAAATTTAAAATTTAAATTTAAGTTAGCTTCAGATTGCATTTGGGCAAGAGATTTTTTAATTTCAACCTGTTTAATTTCTTCATCAGTCTGTCCGTCAAGAAGCTTTGATTTTTGCTTTTTTCTTGTTTGAATATATTTACGCCCAAGCTCGGCATCATAATTTAATGAAAACGATGCAGAATTGCCAATGACATTCTTTACGGCAGTTTTAATTTCATTAGTCCATGAATTTTTTAAAATATTAACTGACATCTGCTGCGGGGATAATAAAACTAAGGTATTATTTTCGCAATCAACAGCTTCTAATGGCACTATCCATGTATTAAAAACATGCTCAGGCAAAGTCTGAGTAAGTTCTTGCTTAACCTTGTTCCATACATCCTTGACTTGATTAATATCCATAACTTAATACTACAATAAAATATTACAGTTTTAAACAATAAATAAACTTTTGTAATTTATCCGTTATTGATATTAATGTTTTTTAATGATTTATAAAGAATAGAAGCAGCTTTTTTTACATAGTAGGCACCATAACTGGCAAGTCCAAGACCGCCTATGGATGATGTCATATCAACAGATTTTGCCATAGGATGAATGTGATGTGTCGGTTCAAATGCCGGCAAACTGCTGAGAATACCTGAACCTGTTGAAGATGTTCCCATAGATGAAAGGACTGCAGAGTTTGCCAAATCAACTTTGACATCTTTATTAATTTTAATTCTCGCAGTGAAATTTTGATTTGAATTTATAGAATTTGTTTTCATATTAAATATCTCCGAGTTTTATAAACCGGATAAATTATTTTTTTGCCTTTTTTATTATTTGTTTTCAGCAGTAATATAAACTTCAGCCGGCTTACCGCCACCTTTGCTTTTAAAACGAATTTCATAATTTTTAGGTTCTTTTTTTACAGTATCCTCTTTTTGATACGAAAATAGAAATTTCATAAATTCGTTACTATACATATTACTCCTTACACACAAAAATAATTTAACTACACACATATATAATAAAACATCATCTTTAAAAAATTTGCGCAGTATTAAAAAAATTGTTACATTAAATATTATTTATCTATATAAATATCACAATTAGCGAACTCCAAAATTCGTTTGCTTACAGAATTATTACCGGAATATTTCCTCTCTTTTGAAGTCCCAACAACAATCAGCGAAATGCTATTTACCTCTGAGTAGTTAAGAATTTCTTCTGAAGGATTACCTTTTATTATGATTTTTTCTTTTACGGTTATTCCTTTGCCGATAAATATTTTCTCAATAGAATTAATTAAGTTTTTACTTTCTTTTTGCTGTTTTAATTCAATATCAGTAATCCAATTTTGATCAACATTACCGCTTAAAAACAAAAAATCCGGCATCTGATAAACCGTCATAAGGGTTATATCACTCTGAGTCAGATTCATATTAGTAATTAATTTATCTATATTATTTTTCATGTACATATCTTGAGAGAGCGCAAAAAGAATTTTTTTATTTTGCTGATTTATTTTTGAAATATAAACAGATGTGCTGCTTTTTGAGGCAACATCCTGAGAAACCGATCCCAGCCATTTTTGTATTCCTTTTTTGCCGTTTGAACCTAAGATAATACAATCATAATTATTTTTTTCTACAACATCTAATATATTATCTACTGCTCCTCCGCATCTTTTAATAACTTGTTTAACTTTAATATCATTGTCGTTTAAAAACTTATTTGCTGTTTTTAGTGTCACATCCGCATTGTTTGCACATAATTCTATCAGTCTGTCAGTATGAATAAATATATTATTATCAAAATTTGTCATGTCTGAAACACTGATAACATCTGCTTCTACATTGTTAAACCACTTTGTATAATTTAATATTGCATTGGTTGCTATTGATGTTCCATCAGTACAAAATAATACTTTCATATACCCTCCTTACTTTAAGGATTATGCATGTTAAGGAAAATTACATTAGCTGGTAATATAATATTTTTTTGATATTATAAATATATAGTATTACATATATTAAAATCGCTATGTCAGTTGAAGATAAAAAACTAAGAGAATACAAAGATTTAATCGAAATTATTGCGAAGGTAGAGTATCAAAAATTTTCCTCCTCTCATTTGATTGAGTTGCCGGAACTTGTCAATATTGGTACACATGCTTTGTATATCCTGTTTAAAAACAATAATCCTGAAAGATTTAATAATACATATTTATCAACTGCCATAAAATGGGCTATTCGCAACGAAGTAAGGCGAAGATATAAATGGTACACATTAAAAAACAAAAAACAGGAAGAAACTGAATTTAGCGAAAACGGCGAAATTATAGAGCACGATCCTGTTGAAATCCGAGCAGAGGTTTATAAAAATATTCTTTCAATTGATGAACTGCAAGATGCTGAAGTTCCAACACAAATAAAGTCAGATGACAAAAATCCTGAAGAAAGTATTGTTTTTTCTGAACTTAAAAAAGGGATTTTAGAATCTATGGAAAAGCTTCCGCCAAGAGAAAAAGAATTTATTGAATGTAAGTTTTTTAAAGATAAAAAATTAAGAGAAATTGCTGATGAATTTAATATTTCACAGTCAAGGATATCACGAATAATTCAGTCAGGATTGGACAGAATTAAAAAAGACCTGGCAAAACAAGGGATAATATAGGGATGAAAACAATATTTGAGAAATCAAACAATGCAGAAGGAATCAATCTTGCAAATGAAGTAAATAAAATTGATTTTCTGCCTGAAGATTTATTAAGAACTAATAGCACAAGATTGCCGCAGCTTTCAGAGTTAGATGTTATGCGCCATTACAAAGAGTTATCCGACAAGAATTTCTGTATCGAAAAAGGGTTTTATCCTTTAGGGTCATGCACAATGAAATATAATCCTAAAGTTAATGAATTTTTATCTTCTTTAGAAGGATTTGATATTCACCCATGCATTGAAGATTCAAAATCGCAGGGCGCGCTTAGATTAATGTTTGACCTGCAAAATGCGCTCTTAGAAGTGACAGGGATGGATGCAATCTCTTTGCAGCCCTCTGCAGGAGCTCATGGCGAGCTAACCGGAATGATGATTATAAAAAAATACTTTGATACAATTGGAGAAAAAAGAACAAAGGTTATCGTTCCTGATTCAGCTCACGGTACAAACCCTGCGAGTGCAAAAATGGCAGGATTTGATATTGTTGAAATAAAATCAAACGACAAAGGACAGGTTGATATTGAAGCGTTAAAATCTGTCTTAAACGCTGATGTTGCAGCTATTATGATGACAAATCCTAATACACTTGGTATCTTTGAAGAAAATATAAAAGATATATCAGATATTATGCATTCAAACGGATCATTATTATATTATGACGGAGCAAATTTCAACGCTATTATGGGTTACACAAATCCTAAGCTTATGGGATTTGATGTTGTGCACCTTAATCTCCACAAAACATTTTCAACTCCGCATGGCGGCGGTGGCCCGGGAGCAGGTGTAGTCGCAGTTGTAGAAAAATTAAAAGAATATTTACCTTCTCCAATTATTGATTTTGATGGCAAAATGTATTTCAGAAATTATAATATAAAACATTCAATAGGCCGTGTAAAAGATTTTACAGGGAATTTTGGAGTTTTGGTTAGAGCGTATGCATACATATTAATGATGGGCAAAAATTTAAAGCATGCGTCTGAAAATGCTGTTTTGAATGCTAATTATTTAAAAGAAAAATTAAAAAAATATTACAATCTTCCTTATGACGAACCATGCATGCATGAATTTGTCATAACAGGTGAAAAGCAAAAGTCAGAAAACGGTGTTTCAACTTTAAATATAGCAAAAGCTCTTATGGACAAGGATACACATCCGCCAACGGTATATTTTCCGCTTATTGTACACGAAGCAATTATGATAGAACCAACGGAATCAGAAAATAAACAAGTTTTAGATAATTTTGTAAATGCAATGATTGAAATTGCTAATGAGTGCAGAAATAATCCGCAAAGTGTGCTTGATGCGCCACATAATACTCCGGTATTAAAAATTGATGAGGTTAATGCAGCGCGTCATCCGGATTTAAATTTTAAGGGATAATTATGAGTAAAAATAATACAAATCAAAAGAAAAAAGTATCATTCCCGCATATGGGAACTGTAAGTTATGCATGGTCTGCAGCTTTAAGAATTATAGGTTGTGAACCATATGTTGAACCATACACAAGCAAAAAAACACTTTCGCTTGGAACTAAACATTCTCCAGAGGCAATATGCATACCATATAAGTTAATTTTAGGTAATTTTATAGAAGCCATTGAAGGCGGAGCAGATTATGTTGCAATGATTACATCTCCGGGGTGTTGCAGACTTGGTGAATATGGTAAATGTATATCAAATGCGCTCAGAGATCTAGGCTATGAGGCAAATTATATTGAAATGCAGCTTTATGACGGAATAAAAGGAATGTATAATTTTCTTAAAGCTGTAAGTGGGAAAAATAATTTATTCTTATTCTCAAGAGCAATTATTATTGGTATAACAAAAGCTTTTATGCTTGATAGTCTTGAAAATTTGCTTTCATATTACAGAGCAAGAGAAATACACTTTGGTGATGCAGAAAAGCACTATAAAAAAGCATTAAAATTTATTGACGAAAATGATACCCTTCTTGGATTAAAAAAAGCAAAAAAACAGATTAAAGAAGAAATGCAAAAAGTCGAAATTGATGCAAAAAGAGATGTTTTACATGTTGATATAACAGGAGAAATTTATGTAGTAAATGACGAATTTTCAAATCAAAATATTGAAAGAGAGCTTGGCCGAATGGGGGTTCAGGTGCGTAGGAGCCTAACTTTAACCAGTTTTCTAAAAGATGCCATTATACCAAAAATATTCAGAAAGGGTGAAACACACTTACAGCGTGCATTCAGACTTGCTAAACCGTATTTAATGCGAGATATTGGCGGAGATTCTCTTGAATGCGTATCTGATGTTGTTTATGCACAGGAAAAAGGTGCAGATGGGATTATCCACTTAAGTCCGTTTACTTGTATGCCTGAAATTATGTCGCAAAATATATTCCCTGCTATGCGTGAAGATTGCGATATCCCTATCTTAGCATTGATAATGGATGAACAAACAGGCAGAGCAGGTTATATCACGAGAATTGAAGCTTTTGTTGATTTAATGCGCAGACGCAAAAGAAAAATTCAACTCTCAGAAAATAATAATAATTCAAAAAATACTGATGAATGTAAGGTATAACAATGATTGACATTTTGAAGGAAAACTTTAAAACAACCAATAATTGTATAATACTAGCCACACCAATGATTTTATTTTTTATGGCAGTTCAGTGGTATATAAATACTTTTCAATATTCATTAGATAGTGCTGCCCATATAATAACATTTTTTATAACATTATGGATTTTGTTCAGCGGATGCTTTGCAGGCTGGTTTTATATGGTAAAAAAAACGCTGCAGTTTTATAAAAGGACTTATCTTTATGATACAGACAGAATAAATGCACTTTCAAAACTTTTTCTGTGCCTGATAAAAGGTATTGGCAAATTTTTTATTTCATTTCTTGCAGTGATAGCAATATGTTTCTGCTTTAAAATTGTTAAAATTATTGCTATCATATATGTTTTTAACATTGAAGACGCTTCTGTTTATGATTTTGTATCAAATACAGGTGTAGTGCTTGCAATTATAATTATGTATTGGGCAATATTTTGGATACCTGAGATAGTTTATAACTACGTTAATCCGCTTAAAGCATTGATAAATTCTGTGCAAAAAGCTTATATAAGTTTTAAAATATCCTGCCCGATATACTTATTTATAACTTTATCTGCATTTGTACTGCGGTATTTGCTTATCCATTCACAAGTATCTCCATATTTGTATTTTATTTTATTGATTATTTCTTATTATTTTATATTATACTCAGTATTATTAGTATTTAGATTATATGAGCGGTGTTTCATTGAATAAAATAAAGGTAATAGCTATTGTTGGGCCAACTGCAAGCGGGAAAACAAAATTTTCCATTGATCTTGCTCAAAAGGTTAATGGAGAAATTATTTCTGCGGATTCAAGATTAGTTTATAAAGGTTTTAACATTGGCACCGCAAAACCTACTAAAGCAGAAATGAGTAATATTGTGCATCACATGATAGATGTTGTCGAACCGGATGTAGAATACTCTGCAGGTCTATACAAAGATTCTGCGTCGAAAATCATTGAAGAAATAAGTTCAAAAGGCAAAGTCCCAATTATTGTTGGCGGAACCGGATTATATATTGATATTCTTTTAAAAGGGTATAGCCTGCCGGGAGTCGTGGCGAATAAAGAATTAAGAGAAAGTTTAAGTAAAAAATCGAATAATGAATTATTTGAAATGCTAAGCAGATTAGATTCATCTGCACTAACAGGTTTAGAAATAAATGACAGAAAAAAAATAATCAGAGCTATCGAAATTATAACTTCTACTGGGAAAAAACTTGAAGAGTCAAGAGGTATGTCTGAAAGTATCTATGACATTGAGTGGATTGGAAAAAATTTCAAGCGTAATGAGCTATACAAACGAATAGACGAAAGAGTTGATGATATGATAGATGCCGGATTAGTCGATGAAACAAATGACTTGCTAAATAAATATGGCAGAGTGTATAACTTAGTAAATACAATTGGGTATCGAGAAATAATGCAGTATTTTGACGGCAAATTATCCTTAAATGAAGCAATAGAATTATTAAAAAAGAATACAAGAAACTATGCTAAAAGACAGCTGACATGGTTTAGAAAAAATGAAAATATTAAATGGGATGTTTATCCGGAAAAGCTGCCTAAATAAGATCTTTTTTAACTTTTATAACAACTTTTTTAACAAATTGTTTACTGTTATTAAGCGAAAGCTGCGGGGCATGAGCTTCATTCGGGTACAAAGTAACAAAATTAGAACCGTCTAATAAAATATTATGCCCTTCAACGACATCTGCATAAAAAGTGATATCTTTTTCTGAGTCATATGGAACACCTGCATTTAACACATCGACATCGGCATAGTATATGCATTCTTGACCTGACAAAAGAATCTGAATATCAATGTATTCATTATGCGATTCATACTTTGCAATATTAATATTTTTTGTATTGTATTCTTCAACATTTGCGTAAATACCGTCAGCCAACATATGCTTTCCTAATGTAATATCAGGGCTTAAATTTTTAATAAAATTAAGAACTACATAAGGAAAGCATTTATATCTATCAATATTAATCAGTTTATCAGTTATCATCTTCACCTACAAAAATTTAATTTTATTTTTCAGTTTAACCGTACACCTATGCTTATAACAAGGATTATTGTCAGAATAAATATACTTATCAACAGGAGTTTGGCTATCTCTGTATTTTGAACCAAGGTTTTGACAATAAGGTGTATATGCACTTACCTCCATCGACAGGCATAGTGCTCTTGCATAAGGTATAGCAGGGAATGCAGTAACCTTTTTACGCTTATCATTTACAACATCATAATAAAATACATCTGCGCTAAGAGCAGAACTATTACCACCCTGGTACAACGCAGAACTGTCCTTTTGACTTCCTGATGCTTTAGCAGCATTTAACGGAAAAGCAGGGTAAACTCTGCCATTAGATGATACGAAAAATGGGAATACATCTTTCCACATTGTGCCGCCACCGCCAAGTTCGTCATTATCTTTTGTTCCATTTATATCAATAAATACTGTAAATCCAGGAACAGCATACGTTCTCGGATCTCTGAGGTAATCATTTCCCGCATATAAATTTATGTAGTCAGAAGTATCAGTTGTAGAACAACAATTTCTTGCATCTTTTAATTTTGGAGTATTATCTTCATCAGAACCGGTATTATCAATGGAAAAGCATTTTTGATCAGTCTTGCAATAAAAATTTGTGCCATCTTTACAGTTATCGGAATTTAAATCTTCATGTAATGTGCAAACATTGACATTTGGGACATAACCATCAGGATTGTAGGATAAACCGGATATTGAAGCTGCTTTATCACCAAGTATCCACATCATCAAACCATTGGCAAATACTATATTGGGTTCAATATTTATGAATGCACCCTCTACAGCCTTTGCAGATAAATAAGGGGTATTATTAGCGGTAATAGCATCGTATAATGCTTTGTTATATTCCATCCCCTCACCGTCCTGATCTTTAAACGAATCGCAGGAGTATGTTGAAACGTTCCAATTATATCTGATTAACTCGCACAATCTTTTTGCTTTTATTATAGGAGGATTACTTATACAAACATTATTCAACAAGTGTAAGCCTGCAGGGCAATTCTTACCTGCAACCCTGCAAACATTTCCATCAAGAGTATATCCTTCTGAACAAACACATTCCCCAAGAGAAGGACTATATACAGAATTATCAGGACAACAGGTTTTTAATTGTTCATTAAAAGCACCAAGTTTACAATTTACGCAAGGGGATGTTGAGCTTGCATAATAGGGATAATACCCCGATTCAGGCTCAGCACAACAAACATTATAGTTATTTAAAGCTTTTACAGGATGAGTTGCATCGCAAGTGCAATTTAAAACATCACCTACACTTGTCATATTTGTATAGCCATACTTATCGCAACTAACATCATTTGAAATAGTATCATCAGAAACTGAACCTAATGATGGAGTGGTGTAATTTAAATCCGGATCATTTATTGTAATAATACATTCCCAATATTCCTCTTTTAACTTCAGGTATCTATAGCAACTTTTTTTATCAGAGTCACATTTATAAGCATTAGAGCATTTTGTCGCAAGCCAAGCACAATATTCGGAAGCACTACTATTAGTTGTCGAAAGCTTTTCCCTTACATTATCAATTAACATATTAGGACACATAAAACGTTTGCTTATAAAATCATTTTTGTTATATAAATTTGAACATAATGACTGGGACTGAATAGTCGCGATTTCCTGTTCATTATACAGCATACCGGCATAGGTCTGATTTTCTTTTACAACATTAGGATTTCCAAGGCATAATCTTACATAATCATACTCATAACTGGGGAAAGACACAATTTCAGAAGTTTGAATCGCAGCATTTGCCTTTGGCGTCAATGCTTTTGACAATAAGCTCAAATATAGAGAGGTATTTGATGCGAACTTATTGCTATTGTGGATACTCGTTTGATTTTCTACCTCAACTTCAGTACCGGGATCACCAAAAGCAACAATTTGAGCACCCATTTTTTCCACAGTTTTATATGCCGTAAAATATGAATATTCATCAGTTTTTTTTGCCTGATTCACAACAACAGGAATACATAAAATTACAAGAATACTTATAATTAATAAACTTAAACCAATTTCCATTAAAGTGAATGCAATTTTTGATTTATCAGAAATAAATTTCATATTTTATCCTCTCATAACATGCCTAATTCAATTCAGACATTGCCTTAAGGTAGTCAGCATCTTTTGGTGCAGTTCCATGCCACCCTGGATTATTTTCCATAAAACTTACTCCCTTGCCCTTGACTGTATTTGCAACAATAACAACAGGCTTGTCAGATAATAATGCCTCTTTGTACGCACTATAAATCTGCTCAATATCATGACCATCTGTTTCGATGGCATTCCACCCAAAAGTTCTGAATTTTTCGCAAACATCACCTAAAGCCAAAACATCTTCAGTACTACCATCAATTTGTAATTTATTCCTATCAACAATAGCAATAAGATTATCCAAATTTCTGTGAGATGCCTGCATAACAGCTTCCCAGATATTACCTTCCTGTAGTTCACCATCCCCAAGAAGAACAAAAACATTTGCACAATTTTTATCTAACTTTAGTGCCATTGCAATCCCGCATGCAAATGACAAGCCTTGTCCAAGAGAACCTGTTGCAATTTCAACTCCGGGTACAAATGCAGTAGGATGCCCCTGAAGTCTTGTACCAAGTTTTCTGAATGTTTTAAGCTCATTTTTATCAAAGTAACCAACCTGAGCCATAACAGAATATAATAGTGGTGATATATGACCTTTTGACAAAATAAACCTATCTCTTTTTACGAAATCAGCGGATTCACGCCAATCAACAACATTATGCATAATTTTGTGATATAAAACAGTTAATAGTTCACAAGCCGATAAAGATCCCCCAATATGACCCGATTGAGCTGAATATACCATCTCAATGATATTTCTTCTGTTTTCTTTACACAAATTTTTTAATTCATTTATTTCTTCATTTGATAACATATTACTTACTTTTTAACCTTTCTATGATAACTTTTAATAAAAACAACGGTATCGTCGGGAAAATTCTTTTTAACCTTTTAGGCTCAGAAATTACACGATAAAGCCACTCACAACCAATATCCCTGTAGAATTTTGGAGCTCTTTTTACCGCACTTGCCCATACATCAAAACTGCCGCCTAAACCGATAAAAACAGAATCAGGTAATTGAGATTTTATATTACTTATAAACATTTCCTGCTTTGGTGCACCAAGCGCAACAAGAACTAAATCAGGTTTAAGCGAAAGCAACTCATTATAAATCTCATTATTATCATCAAAATAACCGTTATGATAGTAAACAATATTGAGATTTGAAAATTCTGCTTTAAGATTCACAACGGCATTTTCAACAACATCTTGTGTTGCACCTATCAAAGCGACAGATTTTTTAAGATAATAAAAACGTTTAATAAGTGCCTTGCCAAAATCTATACCAGGAATACGAGCGACATCATGACCTAAAATTTTCAGTCCTAACTTAATTCCAATACCATCAGGCAAAACCATTTCAGCATTTTCTATCACACTTTTAAAATCTTTATTAGAAGAAGCACATTCAATCATTTCAGGATTAATAGTAACGACCTGACCATGATTTTTTACAATATAATCAACGGCTTCATCCATTGAAAAAGTATCAACTCCATATCCCAGTATATTAACAAGATTTCTGTCCATATAGATAATTATAACACATTAACAATAATTATGCTATAATTTAAGCATAATGAAAAACATATTTTTTAAAATAATATTAATTTTACTGTTACAAGTCGGAGGAATAACTAAAACTCAAGCAGTGCAATTCGACTTATTGGTACTGCCTACGGACATATTTTCCGTTTGTGACAATTATTTTTGTTTCCCTGAAGTTTCAAATATCATAGCAGAAGACATAATACAGAATTTAGAGCAGTATAGAAATATAAACGTAAGCTCACTGTATAAAGTCAGACAAAAACTTGACTCTGATTATCAGTTAAAACAAAAGACAATTAAAGTAATTGAGGCGTATGGAGAAAAAGACAAGATTGACTTTACAAACCTAAATGATTTAGCCCGAGCTTTTGATGTAAAATCAGTTCTTATAGTTGATACATATGCAATAAATGATAAAACCTCATTACGCAGAAATCTCTGGGACACATTAGAGATTACAAGCGCATTTAAAATTACTTACCCTTTTGAATTAAAGACATCTGCCGTTCTGACTGATTGTGTGAATTCAGTAGTGATGTGGAGTGGGAAGTATTCAAAAAATGTTTCTGATACATTTGGTTATTATAACGCTTCAAATCAGACTCAGGCTTTATCTCATTTAGAAAAAATTAAGCAATATTCATATGACATAGTATCTAAAAACATTAGCCAAAATGTTTATATGAGATTTTTTCCGAAAGATGTCAGGACATTTCAGCTAAAAAAACAATCAGAAGATGCTCAGACAAAATTTGTACCAAATGCGCTGGAGCACCTTTCTGATCCGCATATACGCAAGGAATTAGATACTGATAATAATAAGAAGTTTAGAGATTTTGATTTAGAAGACTTTGTGTTTTAATCATTTATAAAGTCTTTAAAGTGTTTTGTATTTTTGTTTTCACGGATTTTAACCAAAGCCGAGCATTCAAGTTGTCTTATACGCTCTTTAGAATAGCCAAGCTGATTACCAATTTCAAGAAGCGTTTTTGAGCTTTCATTATTTACACCGAATCTTTTTATTATAACCTCTCTTTCTTTCTTTGAAAGCACATTAAGTAATTGTGGAATTGAATTTTTCAAACAATTCTCATCAATACAATCCTCAGGTGACTGATGAGATGTATCTTCTATAAAATCACCGATATTTAAATCTTCAGTAACTGCCGTTTCTAAACTTAATGGTTCTAATATTATAGAATTTTTTATTTTTAATAACTGCTTTTCATTTAAACACATATAATCACAAATTTCATCATCTGTCGGTATTCTCCCAAATTTATCATTAAGGTAATTAACATAGTAGTTATATCTTTTAATTTTATCCAACATATGAACAGGTATTCTTATAGTTTTTGATGTGTTAGCTATAGCTCTGGCTATAGCCTGCTTAATCCACCATGTTGCATATGTCGAAAATTTAAAATTCTTTCGGTAATCAAATTTCTCAGCTGCCCTCATTAATCCTATAGTTCCTTCCTGTAATAAATCCATAAAAAGAACTCCTCTGCCGGTATATTTTTTTGCAATACTCACAACAAGACGCAAATTTGCCTGAACAAGTTTTTTAAAGGCATTATTGTCTTTTTGTTCTTTAATCAGCCTGCCTAACTCTCTTTCCTGCTCTGATTTTAGCAATTTAAAACGACTTATTTCTTTCAGATAGTCCTGTAAAATATCATCTTCAAATACAACATTGTCAAAATATTTTGTACCATCACTGTTTATATTTAGTTTTTCATACTCTAATACATCATACGACATCACTATTTCCTCAACTAAAATTTTTAACTTCCAAAATAAATGACGAAATAATTTATAAAAAGTTCCGACAAAACTATTGACATAAAAAAATGTTCTTGATAGTATTGTTTTGCTAAGCAATTAGCAATGGCTGAAATTAAATAGTTATAAGGGCGTTTAGCTCAGTTGGTAGAGCGTCTCCCTTACAAGG
>ERZ842401.657-NODE-657-length-50725-cov-9.713835_pt1 | contig 50725 bp, 44 predicted proteins | sample MGYA00521270_ERZ842401 | MGnify/ENA primary metagenome ERZ842401 (study PRJEB31892, sample SAMEA3878208) | bioreactor metagenome | biome: Moose rumen | place: Sweden | collected 2011-10 | study: EMG produced TPA metagenomics assembly of the PRJEB12797 data set... | reverse complement strand
GGAGTAGAAATAATCAGAACTTGGCGGATTCCCGCCAGCATAAGGACGCTCAGGGGGTAATAAATCATGGGCTTGTCATAAATGGGCAGGATTTGCTTGCTTACCGCACGGGTAAGGGGATAGAGACGTGTGCCGCTGCCTCCGGCAAGAATTATTCCTTTCATAGAAGCATAGTATAGCACAAGTGACGCTGCAAAACAAGGTTTATTGACTAAGCCATGGGAAAAAATTATGATAGGCTATTGTGCTAACGCGATATGCAACTGATTCTCACGGCAAGTTAAAACAGAAGGCCGTTGTTTATACAAAAGAAGAGCATCAGATACCAAAAGAAAAAATTGATAAAGACGCTTATTATGTAGTAGAACACCTTCGCGAATGCGGCTATGACGCATATCTTGTGGGCGGAGCCGTGCGCGATTTGATTGTAGGCCGCTCCCCCAAAGACTTTGACATCGTGACAGAGGCTACTCCCAGCAGAATCAAAAAACTCTTCCGCAACAGCCGTATCATCGGCCGGCGTTTCCGTCTGGTGCATGTTTTTTTTGGCGAAAAGATTTTTGAAGTCAGCACATTCCGTTCAATCAAGGCGGGCAGTGTAGGAAACGAATTCGGCACTATGGACGAGGATGTGCAGCGCCGTGACTTTACCCTGAATGCCCTCTATTACGACCCGATTCGCGAGCAGGTCATTGACTACGTGGGCGGCGTGAATGACATCAAAAAGGGCGTGATTCGTCCAGTTATTCCCCTTGACCGCATTTTTGAGGAAGATCCCGTGCGTATGCTGCGTGCCATCAAGTACAGCGTGACTACCAGTTGCCGACTTCCCTTTGGACTTCGCCATAAAATCAGAAAGAGTGCCCATTTGCTTTCTCCGATTTCACCTTCACGCCTTACGGAAGAAATGCTCAAAATCGTAAACGGTGGTCATGCCTGCGACATTGTGCGGGAGGCTCTGGACACGGACTTGTACATGTATCTTCAGCCATCTGCCTGTGCCATGATGTATGCCGACAAGCATTTTGAGCGCGCCTACATGGAGCATCTGCAGGAACTGGACGAACTGATTGCCAAGGAGGGGGATGTTCGCCTTGGAAAAAAACTGACTTTTTTTGTCTATGATTTTATAGCAAGCCTTACGGACTGGAAAAAGGAAGTGGAGTCAAAATCAGCGGCGGGAGAACTGTATATGAAAACCTGGTCTCAGGTGCGCAATTTTGTCCTTCCAATCAATCCCCAGCGTACTGAACTGGAATATGCCATTCGCGATTCCCTGCGTCGTCTGGGCGTGTCGATCAAGATTCCCAAGAAACTCTTTGCTGATAGAAAATAGTTTTTTCCTAGTATTTTGGCGGCAGGATTTTATCAACGATAATCGCAATGTCCTCAATGAGTGTGCCGGTGACTTTTTCAATCATGTCGGTGATAAAGGCCTTTAAGCCGTTGGTAAAGTCAATCAACTGCTGGTCAAAGGGAATGTCTATGGTCAGGACGAGGCTGTAGCCGCTTGCGTCAAAAGAGACGGTAATTTTCTTGAGGCGGATATCCTTGTTGTACTGCTGGGTGTAATGACTGGCCATGCGGGCAAGGGCGGCCTGGGAGATATCCTTGCGGTTTACGCGGGAAAATTCGGGGCGAACGATGGATTTTTCAAACTGCTTGGTATTTGCAGTGGGTTCCGGCGTTTCCTTTTGCTTGATAAAGCGGGAAAGAAGTTTTTTCCTTGCCAGTGAAACCCGCACTGAGTTTACGAAAATCTTGGTGTAGTCTTTTTTGATTTCGTTTGAGCGTACGGGAATGATGTGCTTTCCTTCGATGACTCTGCTGCGCCGAGCCTGTTCCATCTGTTCCTTGGTGGCCAGTTCTTCGATGTGGATGAATTTTTCAATGGGAGGAAGCTGCAGTCGGACGGCGATCTTGCCCGCCATTTTTTCTGAAGTGCCGAGAATCAGCAGTTTTTTGAGTTTGAGCCGACGGATTGCGCGTACTGCCTCGTCCCGTTCTTCCTTGCCGTCAAAGAGGGCTACGCGGACAGCACCCATGTAGGTCTGTTCCAGTTTCGCCGAATGTCCCGACATAATCTGATCATCATAAATCAAAAGACCGTCGTCAATGATTGCCCGTATGCCGTGACGCTGGGCGACGAGTTTTGCGCGAAAACTTTTTCCTGTTCCGCTGGGTCCGACAAATGCAAAAACCTGAATTTGTTTTGATGTTAAGCCCAGAATGTCGAGAAAATTCATCTATGATTATTATAATCGTGAATTGAAATTTATCAAGCATTTTTCTGACATTTTTTCAAAATTTGTCGAAATGTCAGCCAAAATCTCAGGCGGAAGACCCAGGGGGTTTTCGCCTATGATAAGGCGGTGGGCGTGTAGAAAAAAGTCCTGTCCTTGGCTGATTTTCATGCCGCCGTAAGCCGTGTCTCCCAAAAGGGGAAAGCCATGGGCGGAAGCCTGGGCGCGAATCTGATGCTTTCTCCCTGTGGTGATTTCGATTTCTGCCAGCGTGACGGGCTTTTCCTGGTAGTGACCGTAGGCGAGGGCTCTGGCCTTTGAACAGGCGTTTTTTCCGTCTTCCCCGTCCTTTGACAGTGAAACTGTCTTGAAATTTTGTAAAGATGTATCTTTTTTTATAACAATATCCTTCCACTCTTGCCTTTCTTTTAGTTTTCCTTCCAGCAGTGCAAGGTAGATTTTGCGGACACTGTGGTTTTGTATGGCCTGAGAGAACCACTGTGCGCCCCTCAGGCTCTGAGAAAAGACGATGATGCCCGTGGTCTTTCTGTCCAGCCGATGGAGGGGGCCGGGGCGAAATGAGAGGGAGCGGCTTTTTTTATGTCCTGCCTTGTAGTCGGCGGTAACCATGTCCGCAAGGGAGCAGTCTCCTGTTTCTGCTTTCTGTACAGGAATGTCATAGGGCTTGTTCAGAATCAGCAGGTCTTCATTCCTGAAAAGCACCAGGTCGGCAGGAATTTTTTTGCCTTCAGAAAATTTTTCCTTGTCCGGGCCAGATTTCGCCTGTCGGCTTTCATTTTTTCCTGCCAGCAGCAGGCTTGCAATCGCAATGTCGCTTCCTGCACCTACCCGAAAGTCCTGCGGGCATTTTTTTCCGTCAACTTTTATAAGGCCTTTGCGGAGTGCGCTGTAGAGTCCAGAGAGAGACTGGTCATTCAGGTAGCGGCGGATGATTTTGTCCAGCCGGCGCCCCTCATCGTCTTTGCCTGTGCTTACGTGGGTAAAATCCATAGTCTTATACTACCGAGAAAAACTTTCATTTGCTACTAGACAAAAACCGTCATACGAATAAAATAAAGAAGATATGGATGCTACAATTAGAGAGCAAGTGCAACTGCTTTTTTCTTCGCCTGTTCTTTTGGCTTGCGTATTCAGCTGGCTGAGCGCACAGGCTATCAAGACTTGCATAAAACTGTTCTCTGGCAAAATCCATGGAATCGGTGAGCTGTTTGAACTGCTTATCTGGCGAACGGGAGGCATGCCTTCTGCCCATTCGGCTTTGGTGTCTGCTTTAACCACGTCCATAGGTTTTCGCTCCGGGGTTGATTCCGATATTTTCATCCTTTCCGCCTGTTTTTTCTTTGTGACCATTCGTGACGCACTGGGAGTTAGGCGTGCGAGCGGCATCCAGGCACGAAAACTGAATGAAATCGGCAAGATACTGGATGAAAAGCAGATTGCTGACTACAAGCAGATAAAGGAAGTCCAGGGACATACTCCGCTGGAAGTCATTGTCGGCTGTCTTTTGGGTTTTTTCATGGGTATCGCGTTTTCGGTGCTGTAGGATTCGGGTGATTATTGAGGGGAAATGAAACAGCTGAAAGTTCTTGCCGTCACATCGGCAATCTGTCTCATAACGGTTTTCGCATTTATTTTTTTTAGGACGGTGCCTGTAAGCCGCCTGTGGAAGGGCTATCAGGTGGTCTACGTTAAGACCCAGTCTGCTACTGAGCCGCAGTTGGCCCGCCTTCTGGAGGAAAACGGCTGCCGCAACGTGGTGTGTAAGTCCAGCCAGCGCATTCCAGTGGTGTCAAGTTACAGCCCCGTACAGGTGCAGACTCCCGATTCCTATCTTTCCAGGCGGGATGTCTTTTTTCGCGATGAAAGCAACACGGCCTTTGTGTTTTACGTGCCGGAAGGTCAGGACATGGCTTTGGCGCGGGCGGTCTCTGCAATCAACAGCCTTAAAAATACTGTGGCGGGCACGGACGGAAGGGCATCATTCCCCTGGGGAAGTCCGATTATCTGCATTGTCTTTGCCCTTGCCTGCCTTGCCTTTGCGAAAAATAAATTGACCTTTGCCGCATCCGCATTTTTTATGGTCTGCTTTTCATTCAGCCGGCCGCTGTATACGGTAAGCGCGGCAGTATGCCTTTCTCTCTACGGATTCTTTATGTTCCAGAAAATCTGGGGCAGGCGGTCTTTTGGCGCAGGTCTGGCATCTCCGCTTTTTGCAGTCTGTCTCCTCTCTCCTGTGCTGCTGCTCTTTTTTGCGGCTCCCCTGAGCGCACTCTTTTATACCCTTTCTCTTCTGGCATCTTTTTCGGCCGTGCTTCTTGTGGATGTGGTAAAAAGCCTGTATGCTGAACGCTATGAGCATTACCGCTTTACTCCGGTGATGATTCGCAGTGCGCGCTTCATTCCTCTGGTAGAGCGAAGGGAAGTCAAGATAATCTTGCTGCTCATCCTGTCTGTCCTTGTCATGCTCCTGCTTTCCTTTGCGGGAAATCGGCTTGCGGCAGTTTCTGTAGATGATTCCCGTCCGGCATTGCCGTCTCCCCTTGTGGGAAAAACTGCGCTTCCAGATTTGGATGACTTTATGAACTGGAGCTGGAATACGATTACTTTTCCCTACCGCAGGCTGACCGATGCGCTTCCTGAAGTGCCGGTGGACGGTGACTCGGTATCGGTGCCGGCCTTTGAGGAGTCAGGCGGACGCATCGTGCAAAAAGAACAGACGGCTTTTGTCTTTAACAATGCATTTCGGAATAAGGTTTTTGACTCGGTGCGGGACTTAAACTATCCGGCACTGGAAAAGATGATGCTCAGGCAGGGAAAGGATGCCCGCTATTCCTATGCAAAGGGTGGCTCGGCTGCAAGTGAACGCTTTGGCACGCTGCTGCTGTTGCTTTTCATGCTCTTTCCTGCGGGAATAATTTTGTATTTTGTAGTGATTAAGAGGGGTTATGGCATCAGTTTCTGATTTTGTATCTGAAGACAAAGGCGCATTCTCTGTTGCGGTGAATGGCTTTGTGCCCCGCAGGGCATTTGTGCCTTTTAATCAGGAAGACAGTTCTACAGAAGTACTCGTCAAGGCCGGTGACCGTGTGCAGGAAGGACAGACCATTGCAAAAGGCAAGAACAGTTCTGTCCAGGCAACGATTCCCGGCATCGTTGAATCCATAGAAGTGGTTCAGTTTCCCAACGGCAGGCAGGGAAAAGCCGCTAAAATCAATCTTGGCGGCACTTTTTCATTTATTGGAAAAAAGCATGGCAAAGTCAACTGGCAGGGCTTTGACGCTTCCACCATTCTTATGGTGATGGCAGAAAAAGGCGTGGTGAATACTTTTGAAGGCTGCGAGTCTCTGTCAGAGCAGATAAAAAAACTGCATTCCAAAAGCGCACGGATTCTTGCAGTCCGTCTTTTTGATGATGACCCCAGCCGTGTTACGGAGCGATTCCTTGCCGAACGGTATTGGAATGAAGTTGTGGAGGGAGCGGCAATTATTGCAAAGGCCATGAAGGCAAATGGGCTCGTCTTTGTGCATGACGCAAAGATGGCCGTAGCCTTCTCGGATGCGGATGACAGTCTCTTTACCGTGCCAAAAGCCGTCTGCGCTGTTTCCATTGAAAAATATCCTGCGGGTTTTGCCCATGAGATAGCGTCTGCCGTAAAAAAGATGCATGCAGGTGCCCCCTTTTCTGAAATCGGAAACCGCGACCTGTATGTTGATGCCATGACGGCCCTTGCTGCCTATGATGCGGTGGCGCTTTCAGTTCCCCTTATGGAACGTTATGTTCATGTAACAGGTGACTGTCTGAATGCGGGTGCCATTATGAAGGTGAAGATTGGTACGACTATGGGGGACTTGGCCAAGCAGTGCGGCTGGTTCAAGCGGCAGCCTGCAAAAATCGTGGTCAACGGCATTGTAACGGGCTTTTCCGTGAGCAGCCTTTCCATCCCTGTTACGAAACTCGTAAAGTCAGTGGCATTCTTGCCGGCAAAAAAAGCCCTTCGTCAATATGATGAGCAATGTATCGGCTGTGGCGACTGTCGCAAGATTTGCCCCGTGGGGCTCTATCCCGATATGCTTTTCCGCTCCTTTCAGCATGAGCGGAATGGAACGGAACTTGAAAAGCAATATGCGGCTACCAGCCTGCTGTGCACTAATTGCGCGCTCTGCAATGCCGTCTGTCCGTCACGTCTGCCGCTAAGTGAAACGGCAATGCTGCTGAAAGGAATTGAAGATGAAGAATACATTTGAGCTAGTGAGCCTGCATCCTTTTTCATACCTGTCTCCCTCGGTGCATACGAAAGTCTATGCCATGCTGATTGTGCTTGTGCCCCAGCTTTTTATGCTTTTCTGGACAGAGAGTTGGCATTCCCTGTGGATTCTCCTCGGTGCATGTGTCGCTTCTTTTGCGGTAACTGGTATTGACTGTGCCTTTACGAAAAGCCGTGTCTTTGACTGGCTTTCTGCCTTGTTACGCGGTCTTATCATAGGCTTTTTGATTCCTTCCACCTATCCGCCGGTATCAGTCTTTTTTGTGGCATTCTGCGTGCTTTTGATAACAAAGTACTTTTTGGGCGGTTTTACCCATGCATGGGTCAATCCTGCAGCCCTTACGGTTGCCGTCTGCTGGCTTTTAAGTACGCATCTGTTTCCCGCATTTTCACTGCAGACCGTTGATTTACAGGGAAAGAATGCCGCCCTTATGCTGATTCAGAACGGAACGATTCCTCCGATTCCGCTGGATGCCAGAATTACTTCCTTCTTCAACAATACCGTGTTTTCGCTGTTCGGCGTTTCCATTCCGGAAGGCTATGTTTCTCTTTTGTGGGATTCTCATTCGGTTATTCCGGCCTTCCGCTTTAACATGCTGACGCTCCTTGCCTCAATTTTCCTCATTTCCCTTGACATGTTCAGTGCCCTCATTCCTGCAATATACCTGCTTGTGTATTGTCTTTTAGTGCGCTTTCTGGCGCCAGTCTTTTATGACGGTATGGTGGGACAGGGAGACATGCTGCTTGCGCTCTTTACCAGCGGAACATTGTTCTGTACGCTCTTTTTATTGCAGTGGTACGGTACGACACCGGTTACCAGGGCGGGAAAAATCTGTTACGGTTTTCTTGCTGGCGTGGTGGCATTCTTTGTTGTCGGGGTTGGAGATTCTGGTGCGGGATCTGTCTTTACCGTGCTTGTGATTAACGTGATTTCGCCGCTTATTCATGCGGTGGAGATGGCTTCGGAACGGCATTATCTCCATGCGGTGCTGCTGCCAAGAGTGCAGTCCTTTAAGGATGGTCAGAATGCCTAATACTGATATGAAGGAAATCGCAAAGAAATACGGAATCTTCTTTGGCATGCTCTTTGCCATGTCAGCGGTTCTCATTATGTTTATACTGCTTGCCCACGGTTCGTGGAAGCGTGGCCTTACCCAGACGGTGCAGGACGGATTGAATATGTATCTGCCTGATTCCTATGTGGTAGGCGAATTTCATGAGGTTGACTCTACAATTTCAACAGGTACGGCGGTATTTTCATTAAAACCAAGAAATGCAACCACATCGGAACTTTCCGCCTATTGCATACTGATTCGGGTGCCCACGCTCACGGGAGCCCAGCCGGCCTTGTTCCTGTACAGCCAGCGATACGGCGTCCGCTTTGTCGGTTATGCTACTGACACTGGCAAGGCAGAGCATGTGCTGAATGCTGATGTGGGAAAGTCTGTCATTTCCTATTGGCAAAGGCAAGTGCCGAAGATTCTTGAAAAGGCTGGTGTGCTATGAAAGATAAAAATGTGTATTTTTACGTGGCGGCGGCACTTGCAATTCTCGTGCCGGTTCCAGGGCGACTTGCCTATGGCATCCTGATGCTGCTGCTTTTTAACATTCAGATTGTAACGGGGGTTCTCTTCTGTCATCTGATTTCTTTTTTTAAGCTTGATGACCTAAAGAATTCCCTTGTTTCCATTGAACTGATTGCGGTGACGATTCTCTATAAGCAGTTGCTCATTTTGCTCTGCCCGGTTGCTGCCTTTACCCTGGGCTTTTTGCTCTATCTGCCTGCACTCTCCTCCGTAATCGTTGAATTCTCTTTCAAGGACAATTCTTTGTCTCTTTCTGAGGATCTGCGGAAAAACGGTATCAGAAACCTCATCTTTTCCCTTGCGGCCCTGGTGATTTTCCTTCTGAGGGATAGTATCGGCTATGGTACCGTTACCTTTCCCGTCTGGAATAAAATTGCGGCCTTTCATTTAGTGCAGTCAACCCATGCAACCTATGCAAGCGCCTTTATTGCTACGGTGCCGGGAGCCTTTGTGATTGTTGCCCTCATACTTTTCTGCTATATCTATGCCAGCAGGCAGTTTGACCGTATCGAGCGGAGTGGAGGCAGCATATGATTGTCAGTACCATTCTGTATTACGTCCTGTCAGCTTCGGCCTTCCTGCTCTATGGCGTGGGGCTTTCAAATCTGGTTTCCTCAAGCGGCAATTACGGCTCTTTTATGCTCACCTGTTTTAAAGCCCTCATAACCAGTACGACAACCGTGCTTGTTTCCTACTTGATTGTGAATTCGCTTTTAGCCCCAGTTCATCTCTCAGAACTCTATCCCCTGGTGACGGTCATTGTCTTCGTCATTTTTTCTGCGGTCATTGAGGTCTTCATCGGAATCGGTCTGCAGAATTCCATCACGGAATTTGGCGTGCCGCTTTTGTGCGTCCTCCTTGCCCTGAACGAAGCAACTTCTATCGGCTATGCCTTTATTATTGTTGCGGCCTGCGTCATGGCTTTTTATGTGCTCTTTGGCATTCAGCTTGCCATGCGTAACCGTTTCAGCATGTTTGCTCCATCACTGGGACTGCGCGTGTACAGCCTGATTTTGATTTCCTTTGCCATCGTCTTAATCGCGCTTTCGGCGTTTAATGTATCCTGGCTCAGATACCTGGGGGCTGCACAATGATTCTTGCGATTTTTCTGTTCGTTCTTTTTTTGATTTTGACAAGCGTCTTTTTGTTTTTCTTTTTCTGTTTCTTTGTTCCTGCGCTCAAGTCAAAGTATTACGGAGTGTCGGCTATTCTTGCAACCGAAAAGAACGTAACCTATGAGCCGAATGTGGAGGATGCCATAGCCCCAAATCCCCAGAAGCAGGCGGTCATTACGACGGCTCCCAAAAATGAATCAGACCGGCGCATGCAGTATACGGGGCTAAAAAGTTGCGCGGTATTCAATCAGTCGTATGGTTCCGAATACAATAACTACTATGGCTGCATTGGATTTGGCGACTGCATGAAGGTATGTCACCAGAATGCCATTCAGATTGAGAAGGGAATTGCTGTGGTGACAGATGTCTGTGACGGCTGTGGCGAGTGCCTTTCTGCCTGTCCGGTAAGTCTGATTTCGCTGGTAGAAAAAAATACAGGAAAATCCACGCTTCCTGCAAAAAAGCACTTTAAATTTTGGCGAAGCTGTTATAGAATGATAAAACAAAGAAATAGGAGTTAAGCATACAAAGGTTGCTGCAGGGTGGGGCGCGACACTTGGGTATTTTCAGTTATGAAAGTGTTGCATGTCTGCATGGTAATCACAGCCAGTCTGTCAGGGGCGGAGTCTTCCGACTTGCTGGAGAAGAAATATCAGGTTCTCTACAAAAAACTCATTTCTTTTCTGTACGCAAACGCATCATGCAAACTCACGCTTTCCTTTCCCGGTCGAGTTTTTTCATGGCTGACAAAAAAACATCCCGAATTCATCCAGCTGCTCAAGGAACTTATCTCCCGCAAGCAGATTGAGATTCTTGGCGGCGGTTACTACAATCCTGTCTTTCCTTTGCTTTTGCCCATGGACAGAAGCGGGCAGATAGAGATGTACGGCTCAGAGCTGAGCAGCGCGCTGGGCAAGCGTCCTCGGGGCATGATGGTATACGGTTCTGTCTGGGATAGTTCCCTGATTTCCAGCCTGTACGGAAGCGGCATCGAATATGTGCTTTTGGATAACTCTCTTATTCCCCATGCAAAGAGACAATTGCTTCCCCTTTTGGTGACCGAGCAGGGAAAATCGGTAAAAGTACTGCCATTCATTCACGAAGGTACGGTAATACCTTCCCATGAGGATGTTGACAGCTACCTCTTGAATGTAAAGAAGGGGGCTGAAAAACTGCTGAAAAAGCATAATGACTACGGAGAAGAGGAAAGGACGGTCTGCATTGCCTTTGATTCCGACCGCTTCTTATCGCTGCTGGATGACGGCTGGATTGAAAGACTCTACAAGACTGCACAGGAATCCTACGCAGGAACAATCAATTTTAGTTATCCTCAGGAATATCTGCACCGGCATACAGCACTCCTTCCTGCATACATTGCCCCAGGCATTCAGTCTGACATTGCCCAGTGGGGACTTGTTCCCTACATGCCGCAGGAAAATAAAACCGGCTATCCGATAACGATATACGATTTTCTTTCCACCTATCCACGCAATCATGCCCTGTATGACCGCATGATTTATATCGGCATGCTGATTGCAAACTGCCACGGAGACAAGGCCCGCAAAAAACTGGCCCGGGAAAAACTCTGGCAGGCTCAGACAGGAAGTGCATTTGTCTGCGACCCGGAGGGAATCTTTGCCACCAATGCAATCCGCCAAAATGCCTACCGTGCCCTTACCGAGGCTGAAAAAATCGTCCGTGACTGTCTGCCGGCTGGAAAGGCTTTTGTCGAGTCTGTAACAAGCTATGACTACAACGCGGATGGTCTTGATGAATATGTCTGCCAGATGCAGTCTTTTGATGCCTGTATTTCCCGAAAGGGAGCGAGCATCACTGAACTGGATATCATGCACAATACGGGAAATTACGCTGACAACCTGAAGCGCATAGAAAAATTTGACAAGGTTGATGACCGTTATGAGCGCGGTCTCTTTGTGGAGCATCTCTTTACCCAGGAGGAAATGCGTGACTACAAGAAGGGACTGCCCACAGGAAGCGGCATTTTTTCACAGGTTTCCTTTACGCAGGCAGGCTTTGACAAGAAGCGTCACGAAATCAAGCTGACAGGTCTGGGGGAGTATTCTGCGCTTAAACTGCCGGTTTCCCTCAGAAAGAATTATATAATCAACTCAAACGGCTTTACCGTGCAGTATATCCTAAAGAATGAAAGCCCCCTTGCGCTCAAAGCCGCACTGCTCGTGGAGTCAAATTTTGCTCAGACTGATTTTTCCAGCGCAGACTGTAACAGTTACAGTGTTGAGGTTATTGCCGGTGGCGAAAGGCGCAATCTTGATGCATTGACCGCCCCGGAAAGCATGAGCGATATTTCCTACATGCAGATTACCGACACGGCCAACGACATATCATTTGTCTATGAGCCGAATGAAGATGCCGACATCACCTGCATGCCCCTGTATTTCCATCGTCCGCAGTTTCAGAGCGAAGTGCCACAGATTGCCGGCACTACCTTTGTTGCTTCCCTCTGCTGGAATGTGGATTTGGCTGCCGGCATGGAAATGGAAAAGACAATCAATTTTACGATAATTACACCCAAACGCAGACGGCGGGGAAAGAAATCTGCTCCAAATCTCTCTGATGTGCAATAATTTTGTTTGCAAATATTTCACTATGGATTTATAATTATCTCAAGAGAATATTTTGCAGCGTTTCCGCTGACTAGGAGTAATTATGGACAAAAAATCAATTGAAAAACCTCGCGTTCTTGCAATCATATTGGGTGGAGGAAAGGGTACCCGCCTCTATCCGCTCACAAAGGAACGTTCAAAACCTGCTGTTCCATTCGGCGGAAAGTATCGTATTGTTGATATTCCGATTTCAAACTGTATCAATTCAGGCTATCGCAAGATTTACCTTTTGACACAGTTCAACAGTGCTTCTCTGCACATGCATATTTCAAATTCCTACAATTTTGACCGCTTTAGCCAGGGCTTTGTGGAAATCCTTGCTGCTGAGCAGACGCTGGAACATTCAGGCTGGTTTGAAGGAACGGCAGATGCTGTCCGCAAGAACATGGCGCACTTCCGCTCTCAAAATCCTACCCATTACATTATTCTTTCTGGTGACCAGCTCTACCGCATGGATTTGGAAAAATTCATGGAGTCTCATGTGGAAAGCGGAGCGGACATCACTATTGCAACAACAGCAGTAAACCGCCACGATGCAAGCGGTTTCGGCATTATGAAGATTGATGCCAACCACCGCATTACGGAATTCAAGGAAAAGCCAAAGCCGGATGCAGATATTTCCGATTGGAAGATTCCTGCAAATGCACGGGGAGATTTGCCCGCAGAAAAAGAATTCCTTGCTTCAATGGGTATTTACATCTTCAATGCAAAGACCATGGAAGAAATGCTGGACAACGAGTATACGGACTTTGGTAAGGAAATCATTCCTATGTCCCTCAAGACCAAGAAGGTCAACTCATACATCTTCAACGGCTACTGGGAAGACATCGGTACTATCCGCTCTTTCTATGATTCAACGCTGGATTTGACCAAGGTAAACCCGCCCTTCAATTTCTATGATGTGGACGCACCGATTTATACTCATATGCGCAATCTGCCGCCGCCAAAAGTCAATGGAGCGCCCCATATTCAGGACAGCCTCTTGACCGAAGGCTGTATCATTTCAAATGCCAAGGCAATCAACAACTGTGTCATTGGTGTTCGTACCCTTATTGAAAGCGGCACGGAGCTGAACGGCGTCATTACCATGGGTGCAGACTTCTACGAAAGTGCAGAGCAGAAGACTGAAAATACAAGTGAAGGCCGTCCGAATGTAGGAATCGGCAAGAACTGTGTAATTGCCCAGACCATCATCGACAAGGATGCCCGCATTGGCGACAACTGCCGCATCAATGTGGACGGCAACAAGTACGAGGATGGCGACCACGGCACTTTCTATATTTCTGATGGCATTGTCGTTATCCGCAAGGGTGCAGTCATTCCGTCCGGAACCGTAATCTAATCCTGTTTGCAAAAAAACAGAGGACTAAAAATGCCGGATTCAATGTACGATCGTTTAGGAGACATGTTAAGCGATGCACTTGAGTCCGGCAATTTTTTTGCGGAAAGGGCGGCGGCAGAGCCTTCTGTTGCCGATGAGTCTCCTGCAAAGGCAGAAAAACAGGCTCCTGTTCGTCGTCTGCCTGAAAAAATGTCTTCCCGACTTCTTGCGGCCTGCAAAGTGCTGGAATTGGACGGAAATGCAGGGGCAGAAGAAGCAAAAAAAGCCTACCATAAAAAACTAAAGTATTATCATCCTGACCGTCACGGTGATAATCCTGTCCTGCAGAAAGTTGCCCGTGATAAAACCCGCCAGGTGCTGGAGGCCTGGGAGACCCTGCGACCTTTCTTTGAAAAGTGACTGATTGCCTAAGCCTCTTCTTTTCTTTATACTGAAAGCGTTATGAATAGAAGACTTATCACATCAGCATTACCTTATGTCAACAATATTCCCCATCTGGGAAATCTGATTCAGATGCTCAGCGCGGACGTTTTTGCACGTTTTTGCCGTAGCCGTGGCTATGAGACCATGTATGTGTGCGGTACCGATGAATACGGCACTGCGACTGAAACCAAGGCTCTGCAGGAAAAAAAGACTCCCCGCGAACTCTGCGACTACTATTATGCAATCCACAAGGATATTTACGAATGGTTTGACATTGCCTTTGACAAATTCGGGCGCACCTCAAACGAAGAATGTACGGAAATTACCCAGTCTATGTTCAATGACTTGGACAAGAATGGTTTTATCTCCGAGCATACGTCAAAGCAGCTTTTCTGCCCTCAATGCAATATGTTCCTGGCAGACCGCTATGTAGACGGCGAGTGTCCCAAATGTCATGCGCCTGATGCCCGCGGTGACCAGTGTGATTCCTGCGGCACTTTGCTTGACCCGACACAGCTTTTAAAGCCCAAGTGTCATACCTGCGGTTCAACGCCTGAAGTGCGTGAGACAAAGCATCTGTATATCAACCTTCCCAAAATAGCACCTCAGCTGGAAGCGTGGATGGAAAAAGCCAGCAAGGAAGGCAAGTGGAGTGCAAATGCGATTCAGATGACCAGGGCTTGGATTCGTGACGGACTTAATGAGCGCGCCATAACCCGTGACCTCAAATGGGGCATTCCGGTTCCCAAGGCGGGCTACGAAAACAAAGTCTTCTATGTGTGGTTCAATGCACCGATTGGCTATATGTCAATCACCAAGCAGCTCTCTGATGAGATGAAGGCGGCTGGTAAACCAACTTTCGACTGGAAGAAATGGTGGCTTCCCTCAGAAAGCAGTGAAAAGGCAGAGGGAGAACTTGCACTTTTCCAGTTCATCGGTAAAGACAATATTCCTTTTCATACGGTTGTTTTTCCCTCTTCTGAAATCGGAACGGGCAGGGAGTACACAAAGCTCTACCACATGTCTTCAACCGAATTCTTGAATTACGAGGACGGCAAATTTTCCAAGAGCAAGGGCGTAGGCGTGTTCGGTTCTGACGCAAAGGAAAGCGGCATTCCGGCTGATGCATGGAGATTCTACATCTACTATAACCGCCCCGAAAATCAGGACTATCAGTTTACCTGGAAGGACTTTCAGGAAAAATACAATAAGGAACTGATTGGAAACCTGGGTAACCTTGTGAACCGCACCTTGCTCTTCATCAATAAAAACTACGGCGGAAAAATCCCTGCCGGCAAGAAAGATGAGGCACTGTGGGCACAGGTTTTGGAGCATGAAAAAAAAGCGACTGAGCATCTTGAGTGGGCAGAACTTAAAGATGCTTTCCATGAGATGTTTGCCATTTCTGACCTCTGCAATAAGGCCTTTCAGACTGCGGAGCCCTGGAAAACGATTAAGACAGATAAGAGCGTTTCCGACAATGTGCTTTACAATCTTGCCTATGTCATCAAGGATTTGATGATTATGATGCAGCCTTATCTTCCTCAGTATACACAGGTGGTTGCAGGCTATCTGGGGCACAGCATTTACGATGCCCGCTACGGCGTGGAAGCAAAACCAAATTCCTTGCGCTGGGAAGACTTGGGAAAACTTGAAGGCTTGCATGAAATTGCCCAGACTGCCGTATATTTTACGCCGCTTGACAACAAGGCTTGTGATGCATTCAGGGCAAAATTTGCCGGAAAGCAGCAGGAGTCCGCAGGAAAGAAAGATAAAAGTCAGAAAAAGCAGGAAAAAAAGGCGGAGCATGCAAGTTCCAAGGAACCTGGTAAAGAAAAGCCGGCGCTCACTCCAGAAGAGCAGATTGACTTTTTTAATAAGAACATTGACCTGCGCGTAGCCAAAATTATTGATGTAAAGCCGAATCCTGATGGTGACAAACTCTACATTGAAACCATGGATGACGGAAGCGGAAATCCCCGCACGATTCAGTCAGGCCTCAGAAAGTACCTTACCGAAGCGGATTTGCTGGGAAAGCACGTGGTGATTGCAGCAAACCTGGCTCCCCGAAAGATGCGTGGCGTAGAAAGTTACGGCATGCTTTTGGCTGGAGACTACAAGGACGCTGACGGAAAAGAATGCGTGGAAGTGCTTGACGCGTCATGGGCTGCGCCCGGTACAAAAGTGGTGCTTGAAGGTGCTGACCTGAATGCCGTCAAAAAGGCTGAGATTTCTGGCGATGAATTCTTTAGCGTTGCCATTCAGGCGAAAGACGGCGTGGTGCAGATTGCGGGTAAAAAACTGCTCGCTGACGGTCGGGAAATCAAGACTGAAAAAGCCTTGAACGGTGAAATCGGCTGATGGCAAAGCATTTTCAGCAGTCGCCGCTGTGGGTTCAGTTTAAATGCGCTCACGGCTGGACTCATGTTACGCACAATGGTGTTTTCGTGCTCATCCGTACATTTAGGCTGGGATTCTTCAAGGTGTCGCTTGCCTATGTGCCTCTTGCTCCTGAGCCTGATACCCGCATTCCCACACCGACGGCAGGAAAGGACATCGCCTATATTAAGCAGCTTGACTATTTTAGCGAAGAATTAAAATTCCTTCTGCCTAAGCATACGCTTTGCATCCGCTATGATATTCCCCTTGATTTTGCAACGGTAGCAGAGCGAGACGGCTATAATGCAACTGTCTCTGATATGGCGGCACTTTCCCATACCGATATTAGAAAGTCGCGTGTAGATGTTCAGCCGCCGGACAGCGTTCTCCTTGCTGTTTCTCAGTCGGAGGACGAGATGCTTGCCGCGATGAAAAGCAAATGGCGTTACAATGTGCGCTATGCCCAGAAACATGGGGTTACTGTCCGCAAAGTCACCGCGGACAGCCCTGATTTTTCTCGCGAACTGGAATCATTTTACGGACTCTATAAAACAACCGCCGCCCGTGACGGTATTGGAATTCACCCGTTGGACTACTACAGGGATTTGCTGGAACGGGGACAGGCAAGTGGCGGAGAAACAGACATTGCCCTCTATATAGCAAGCCATGAAGGAGATGACCTTGCGGCAATCATAACGCTCTGCACCGGGGAGGAGGCCGTGTACCTCTACGGTTGTTCCTCAAATGAAAAGCGGAACCTTATGCCCAACTATCTTATCCAGTGGACTGCAATTTGTGATGCAAAAAAATTTGGCTGCAAGGTCTATGATTTTTATGGAATTCCTCCTACAGACGATCCGAATCATCCTATGCATGGTCTGTATTTGTTTAAGACAGGCTGGGGTGGGGCGGAGGTGCATCGTCCCGGCAGTTTTGACATACCCTTGAGCCGTTTGTATGGATTGTACACTTGTGCCGAAAAGATGCGGGCCTTTTGGCATAAAAAAGTGATGAAAAAAATTCGCGGCCGATGATTTTTGTACTTGTGCTGTAATTATTCTCTGTGATATACTAAAGTCATGAAGTCAGATATTTGTAAACTTAATAACGATGCTCTTTCGTTGGAAAAAGCCTTGAAAGAAGCGGAAAAAATTGCCGTATACAATGAGTATAATGAAAAACAGACTGGGCGTCTTCGCTTGCTTGCAGAGGAATTGATTGGCATGGTTCCTTCCTTGCTTGAATATGCAGAAGGAGATTTTTGGATTGAAAGCGAAGGTAAAAAGGTGGAACTGCATGTTTCCCTTACTCCCAGTTCAATCGTAAATGCGGATAAGCGTGAAAAACTGCTTGCAATCTCTACCAGCGGAAAGAATGCGGCTGCAGTTGGCATTATGAATAAGATTCGCATTGCAGCGGAAATGATGATGCTTGATTATGCAGAGGTTTCTGCCTCTATGCCGATAACCCATGACTTCTATGCATTGGGTATGTCCACTGCTCCTGTTTTTCCTGATCCGGCATGGTCATTGCAGGCCTACCGTGCAAAGGCAGAAGCAGAAAAGGGTGAAAAATGGGACGAGCTGGAAAAATCCATTATCGCAAATATTGCTGATGACGTATTGGTCGGCATTAAAGGTTCAAAAGTAGATATTATCATCAAAAAGGTATTTTAAGGAAATGTCCGCCCGAATAAAAAAATCTTTGATTTTTTTTGCTGCCAGTATTTTGATTGCATTCTCTTTCTCGTGTGAAAGGCGGATTAAGCCGACTATTACGGCAAAACTGGTAACGGATGGGCCGGGTGTCAATGACCGTTCTTTTAATGCTGCTGCCTGGGAAGGAATGCTTTCTTTTTACGGTGATGTTCGTGGTGAAGAGGAAGGTTTTGGCATATATTACGATATTGTTCCCTGCCGAGAGCCTGCTCTGGGAGTTACTACACTTCGGCAGGTTGTCATGGATGAGCCGGATTTAATTATTCTTACCGGTTTTGTCCTGGAAGGGGCTTTGGCTTACGTTGCCCCCATGTTTCCTCAGCAGCGTTTTCTCGGTATAGACTGTAATGTTGATAATGCCTCAAATGTGTTGAGTTTTCTTTTTGCAACAGAGGAAGGTTCCTATTTGGTTGGTGTGGCTGCGGCACTGCAGGCACAGGAAGAAGGCGTTCAGAATCCACGTTTTGGCTTTATTGGCGGTGTATCCAGTGCGACTATTGATGATTTTGAAGTAGGTTTTGTACAGGGAATCCGGTCAGTTTTTCCTGATGCGGTGATTTACGAGCATTATGTGGGGGACTGGGCGAAACCTGAACTGGCAGCGGCTGTTGCAAAAAAATGGTATGACAGCAATGAGGTCTATGCAATCTTTTCCGCGGCCGGTGCGTCAGGAAATGGAACTATTGCCCAGGCGGTGGCCCGCAGAAAGCAGGGAAAAAATGTCTGGGCGATTGGGGTAGATTTGGATCAGTTTGAGGAAGGTTACTACGGAGTTGGAAAGTCAGCGGTGCTTACATCCATGGTCAAGCGAGTTGATGTTGCCGTAAACTATGGCCTTACCCGCGTAAATAAAAATACATTCGTATCCGGTACTATGGTTTTAGGGTTAAAAGAGAGCGCAGTAGGCTATACTTCTACAAATCCTGATTTTTCTCAGGCTGCACAGAAAAAACTGGCAGGCATTATGGCAAGTATCATTACAGACCACATAAAGGTCTTGAGTGTTCGGAATGATGCAAAAGAAGCATATAAGATTCTTCAGACGGTGGCTAAGCAATGAAGTTACGTTATTTTTCCGTCCTGGGAGGAAAGTTACTCGGAGGAGCCATTTCCTTTGGTGTACTTCTGTATATTATCCTTAGTATTGTCGGCTATCAGCACTTTAAGTCTGTCTTTGAGAAGCAATATAACCGGACAACCATGGAATTTGCCTATATAGCCGCATCCTATATTGATGGAGACTTGATTGACGATTATGTAAATTCACAGTTTAAGGATCAGGCCTGGCACGAAACCTATGCCAAACTGAACGAGGTTGTAAACGTTGCTGACTTGCAGGCGCTTATGGTATCTGTTCCTGACACGTCGCGCTATAACCTGCAGGAATATATATATCACTGCGTAAACGCCCGTCTTGCAGATAAAATCAGAATATACAATTTGGGTGAGCCGGAAATGCTTACCAACCTGGATAAGAAAACCCTGGTAAACATGAAGAAACTCATGCTTTTGGGGCGTGCCTTTACCGAATATACCTACACCAATGAAAATGGTGATGTTTCAAAAAAAATGCTTTTTGGTTCAGTCAGCGGTCATGTTACAACAGCCATTCCTATTCGTGATTCATACAACAATGTTGTTGCCATGCTCAGCGTTGAAAAATCAATGGACGAGGTTCTTGCCCTGCAAAAAGACTATCAGCGGACAATCTTTTTTGTCGGATTGATTATTTCTCTTGTGTTCATCATCCTCTATGGCTTATCCCTCTGGTATTCGGTTATTCGTCCGGTAAACGTCATTACACAGGAAACGGAATATTTTGCCCAGCACAATGCATTGTCGGGCATCATTAAAAAAATACGTAACCATGATGAAATGGGACTCCTTGCAAAATCCATTGAGGCGATGAGCGAGGACATCAACAATTATATTACAAAACTCACTTCAGTTACGGCGGAAAAAGAACGTATCAGTACCGAGCTGAATGTTGCGACGAAAATTCAGGCGGACATGCTGCCAAAGACATATCCTGCATATCCTGAGCGCACGGATTTTGACCTTTCTGCCAGCATGGATCCTGCAAAAGAGGTTGGTGGCGACCTGTATGACTATATGCTGCTTGACGATGATCATTTGATGATGGTTGTTGGCGATGTTTCTGGTAAGGGCGTTCCTGCGGCTTTGTTTATGGTTGTTGCCAAGACTTTGCTGGATTCTCATTCTGTTCAGCGTCTGTCTCCTGCAGAAATCTTTTCCGCTACCAATGACCAGCTCTGCAAGGGAAATGAAAGCGGTCTCTTTGTAACCTGCTGGCTGGGCATTCTTACCTTCAGCACGGGAGAATTGCGTTTTGTTAATGCGGGACATCCTTATCCCGTGCTTTATCATAAGGGTGAATTCAGTTTCGTAAAGACAAAGCCGAATTTTGTTCTGGGCGGTATGGAAGGACTTCCCTATACGGAGCATACCATTACCATGGAAAAGGGTGACCGTTTGTTGGTTTACACCGATGGTGTTACGGAAGCAACGGATGCAAAAGAAGAACTTTTTGGCGAGGACAGGCTCTTGGCTGCCATGCCGGGTACTGAAAATCTGACTGCTCCAGAAACATTGGTTTCCGTGCGGAAGTCAATTGATACCTTTGTTGGTGAAGCAGAACAGTTTGATGATATTACCCTGCTGAATTTTATTTGGAAATAGGCTTGTGGCTATGCACAAAATCTATAATCTTGTGGCTGAACTTTGCTCATATGTTATCAGTTCTTGTACAGAAGATTTCTTTGTAAAATACAGTTGCATCTCACGTTCTGAAAAAGAACGAATCTATTCGCTTGTCAATAGTCGCGTTGGAGGACTTCTTTCTGCAGACAATGAAGTATTGCAGTTAAGCCAGAAATCGCTTACTGAAGATTTTTTGGCTTCCTTGCTTGCTTTTGCAGATGATATTAAAAAGGAAGGCGATTATTTTGCCGTCGTCGGTTTGGCACAGCTTCTTGACGACGCGCTTGAAACGGTTCTCCGGGTTCAGACTGCTGAATTTCAAAAAGATGATTTTTCTGTGGTTCTTAACACCAATCGTGAGGCAACTGGTATTGGCCTTTTGCCGCGCTGCTCCTGTATTTGGGAACGTAAGCGCAGGCTTTCCCATTACTACAACCGCATGGATAATTTTCTTTTCAACCTGCTCCTCATGGAAAACTCTATTTTGGGTGAATTGATTGACAAGCATTTCTTTTTGTCCCAGTCGTTTTTTCCTCATTTTGCTGAAAAACACTTTCTCAAGATTGCCGCTACACCACTCAGAAGGGAAGCTCATTTTACGGTTTCCATGTATGATGAAAGCAAGGTGCAGTATTTTAAAATTGATTATCAGGGCTTTGATTATGAAAAAGATAATGACCTGATATGGAATAAAATCCTTGAGGCTGGAAAAAAAGACAGCGACATCATTGTTTTTCCTGAAATGCTGGGAAACCCTGCCATGGAGGAGTATATTATCCAAAAAATCCATGCACTTTCTTCATCCGCGCAGAAAACAATTCCTTCACTTATCATACTGCCGTCTTTCTGGAAAAATAACCGCAATATGGTTACCATTTTGGATAATCATGGCTCTGTAGTTTGCCGACAAGGAAAGCAAAATCCCTTCCGTGTGGAACAGAACGGCAACGGTTATCTTGAAGGCATTAATTCCAGCCTTGTAGTGAATATTTTCCATTACGAGGGAATTGGAAGAATGGCAATCCTTATCTGCAAAGACTTTTTGACGACAAAATATATGGAGCAGCTTATGAGGTGCTTTAAACTGACACTGATTATTGTTCCTTCATATTCTACCGGCTCCTATGATTTCCGCCAGTCTTCTGACCTTTGTGCCCATGATGACTGCAATGTGGTGTGGATAAATACCTGTGCTGCAATGGAAAAGGGAAAGGAGGCAAATTTTGAAAATATCGGCTATGTCCGAAAGCGTATTTCGCGCTCCGATGATGAGGCTCAGCGTCTAAGCAAAATGCCGACCTGTGCAGGAGCCTTTACGGGAAAGTGTGCCCACGACTGCCTCTTCTATGAAGTCATCAAAGGCGTATGAAAGTCTTCTTTATGTTTCTTTGATTCTATACAAAGAGTCTGAAATGCGTTATGATGAGTAATGCATAAGGTTTTCTTGTGTATAAATACTGTAGTTGCTGCAGTAATTGTTATAAAACGGAGAAAAAAATGAAAGAAATTTCCTCATTACTGGGATACAGAGATTCTATTCGCGTGATTGATGCCACCTTGCGTGACGGCGGCTTGTGCAATGATTTTTATTTTACAGACTCCTTTGTAAAGGATTTGTATCAGGCTAATATTGATGCGGGTGTAGACTATATGGAAGTGGGCTACAAGGCTTCCAAAAAAATGTTTGACGTTAAGAAATTCGGCAAATGGAAGTTTGCAGATGATGATGATATTCTGAAAGTTATTGGTGAAAACAGTGAAAAGAAAGTTAAGCTTGCCGTTATGGCAGATGTTGGCCGCTGTGACTTTAGGGAAGACATCCATGACCGCGCCAATTCACCGCTGGATTTGATTCGTGTGGCCTGCTATGTGCATCAGATTGCCGGTGCGCTCGAAATGATTGAAGATGCAAAGAAAAAAGGCTATGAAGTTACCTGTAATATCATGGCCATTTCTACTGCTCAGGAAGGTGACATCCGCGTTGCACTGGACATGCTGGGAAAATCTCCTGTTGATACCATCTACATCGTGGATAGCTTTGGTTCTATATATCCTGAACAGATGCAGCGTATTGCAAGCCTCTACAAGGAATATGCGGACAAATATCAGAAAAAACTGGGCATTCACGCCCACAACAATCAGCAGCTTGCCTTTGCAAACACCATTGAAGCGGTTGGTGACGGCGTGGACTGGCTTGATGCCACCTACAATGGCATGGGACGCGGTGCGGGAAACTGCTCCATGGAAAATCTTTTGGGCTTCCTTCACAACCCCAAGTACAATGTCTTCCATGTGCTCAAATTCATTGAAAAGCATATGCTCAAGCTCAAGAAAGACGGCATCATGTGGGGCTATGACTTGCAGTATCTTGTAACCGGTCTCTTGAATCAACATCCGCGCACGGCGATTGCCTTTACCAATGAAAAGAGAGAGGATTACGCAGAATTCTACAAGGAAATGACCGAACAGGAAGTGTAAGTTTTGCGAAATTTCGGTATCTTTCATTGGGTATTTTTAGTCGCCATCCTTTTATGTGTCGCATCCTGCAAGAAAAATCCGCCCATCGAGCCTCAGCCCATTCATGCTGTCGCTTTGGGCGGTGCTTACTGGACTTTGGGCGAAGACGGATGCATGAACTATCTTTCCGATTTGCCCCTGGGTCAGGCACTGCTTGCATACCCGAATAGCGATAAGAAGGCAAAAGACCATCTTGTAGAAAGCAAATTGCAATGCCTCAATACAAAAGATACCGTCTTGCGAAACTATGTTCACGTTTCAACAGGAGAGGGTGACGGAAGCGACCTGTGGGTGCAGGAAGATTTCCTTGTTCTACGGGCTCTTCCTGTACTGCTCGTTGACTCAATGCCTTTTTCTCTTTCAATGCAGGATACGCAGAGCCAGCCTTCAGAAAATCGCCTTTCAATTCCTGCAAATACGATTATTGCCTTGCACGATGATGAATTTTTTCTGGACTATCTGAAGGTGTCCTATTTGGATTCAAGGGATGAAAAAAATCAGAAGGTGCAGACTGGCTACATTCCCAATCCTCATCCATTTTTCAGCAGGGCAAGTGATGACCTTGCGGCAATCCGTCTTTATACGGAAGCCAATAATCTTTCAGCAGCAGAAGTGGAGGCAAAGAAGGCTCTTTTGGATAGTGCGCTTGCACTGACGGGGCTTTCGCCAAAAGTCCGCGCAATGATTCAGGCAGAGCGCAAAAAACTTGACCCTCAGCCAAAAGCAAATGTGTCTTATGAGCGCCTTCGTATTCCTTCGTCATTACAGGGGACTTCAAAATCCCGTTACGGCGTAAACATGAGTGAGCTTTTGAAGGGCGGCACCGAAGATCCTTGGGCAAAAAGAAAATAGGACAAAGACTTGGAAAATCCTAGAAAAAACAGTAAAATAGCTCTATGAATATGGAAGCATTTGTGTTGGGCTGCGGCGGAATGATGCCCTTACCTTACCGTCACCTTACCTCTGTATTGCTGAGACGCGATGGAGACCTGTTTTTATTTGATGGTGGCGAAGGTACTCAAGTCAGTTTGCGCAGACTGAACCTCAAATGGAAAAAAATCAATGCCATTTTTGTTTCCCATACCCATGCTGACCATGTGACGGGGCTTCCCGGCATTATGATGCTTTCTGCACAGGTAGACCGCACTGAGCCTCTCTATATCTATGGACCGCCAAAAATTGCTGAATATATTGAAACAAGCCGCAAAGTGCTGGACATGTACATCAATTATCCTGTCATCGTAAAGGAAATCACGGCTCCCTGCCTGGTACACGAAGGAGACGGCTTTTATATCCGGGCATTTCCCCTTTCCCACACCAAGACATGCGTAGGCTATACGCTGGAAGAAGTTAATCGACCCGGTGAGTTTAATCCGGAAGCAGCCTTGGCTCTTGGCGTTCCCCGCGGTCCCCTCTGGGGCAAATTGCAGCATGGACAAAGCGTTACGACAGAAAATGGCAGCGCAGTCAGCCCGGAGCAGGTGATGGGAAAAAGCCGAAGCGGGCGAAAATTCAGTTTTGTGACTGACACACAGTATTTACCTTCCATTGCAAAAGAAGTGCGCGGTTCAGACCTTTTGATTTGCGAAGGTATGTTTGCCGATGATTTGGCTGACCAGGCAAAGGAAAAAAAACATATGACGGCGCGTCAGGCAGGGACTATTGCCAGGGATGCCCAGGTGCGGCGCATGGCTATGATTCATTACAGTCCTCGCTATACTGACCGTGAATTGGATCTGTTATTGGAGCAGGCGAGGGAAGTCTATCCTGCCGCTGAGCTCACCCATGACCGCATGCATTTTGAGATTCCCTACATAGATTAAGTCCTGCAAAATCGGAAAGAGACGATGATTGAACTGCTTTCATTTTCAAAGTCATATCACGAAGGGCAAGCGGCGGTAGAGGGCGTTACTTTTACCTGCGAAGAAGGCATGATTACCGGACTCTTGGGGGAAAATGGAGCCGGAAAAACTACTGTTCTAAAAGCGGTGGCGGCACGGCATTTTGCTTCTTCTGGCAGCGTGCGTGTACATGGCATTGACGCTGAGGAAAATCCTTCTGCAGTGCGCACTTTGGTGGGTTTTGTGCCGGAAGTGGTAAATTTTTCTCCTGAATACACGGTTAAGGAAGAACTTACCATGACTGCGCAATTGCACGGCGTTCAGCATGTTCGTGAGGCCGTTTTGCAGGTTGTCAATCTTTGTTCACTCAGCGAAGTATATACACAAAAAATCGCTACACTGTCTAAAGGCTATCGTGAACGACTGGCCTTTGCTGATGCCCTGATTTTTAATCCTCCTGTCCTTGTGCTGGATGAACCGGCAAGCGGACTAGACCCCGCTCAGATTGTCAGGATGCGAAACCTGATTAGAACCCTTGCCAAAGGGCGAACCATTTTGCTTTCAACCCATCTCATGCAGGAAGTTGATGCGCTCTGCGATAGAATTTGCATTCTTCATAAGGGAAAAACTGTTGCCTATGGCAGGGCAGAGGAAATTGCTCGGCAAAATGATGCGGCTTCCTTGGAAGAAGCCTTTTTTAGGCTGACGCAGGGAGAAAATGCTGTATGAAAAGAATGCTTGTCCTTTACAAAAGTGCTCTTTTTGCATATCTCATAGACCCTCTTTTTTATATTGCATCGCTGGTAACCGTGTTTTTTTGTGTGCTGCGCTTTTTCTTTGTCGGGCATTTTTTTCTTGCGGGAGCAGGAAGTACGGATTTGCGTCCTTTTTTTACAAGTTTGCCCTATGTTTCAATTGTGACCCTGCCGCTATTGGTGATGCGCCTGCGCCGTCTGATTTTAGACGATTCTATTCCCATTGCTCCCCTACAGCGGTTTTTTGCACTTACCCTGGCGATATTCTCTGCCTTTGTTTTTCCGCTGCTGCTGTTGACGGCCTTGCCCCTTTGCGTAAATCTTTTTGGAAAGGTAGATTTCGGCCAGGTTCTTGCAGGCTATCTGGGAATTTTTTTGTATGCCTGTACGGCTTCGGCCCTCTGTCTTTCTGTCTTTTCCCGTTTTTCAAATACCACGGCCTTTCCCCTCTTGCTCAGCGTATTTTTCCTTGTCCTTACCAATGTACTGCATTTGCTTCCCCTGTATGTTGAGACCGGAAGTGTCGTCACTTTTCTCTGCCAAGGATTGAGCCTTGTCTGGCATTTTAGCACGGCTGGCAAAGGTATTCTCGATAGCCGGGACATCAGCTTTTATGTTCTTGCAAGCCTTTTTTGTATCCTGCTTTCCGTTAGATTTGAGTATAAACGCACGGGGCGCAGAATTCCTTCGCTTACTGCATTGCTCCTTTTTCTCATACTGCTTTTTTCTGCCATCGCCTTTCACCGCCTGTATTTTCGCCTTGACTTGACCCAAGCCCGAATCTTTTCCCTTTCAAAAACAACGCGGGAACTGGTAGGCAAACTGGAGAATCCCCTGCGCATTACCTATTATCGTTCGCCAGAGTTAAAAAAATACTACCCGCAGACAAACGATGTTGCTGAATATCTTTCTACCTACTGCTCGCAAAGTTCCCGCCTTTCGCTCCAGTTTGACAAACCCGATGGAGATAAACTGAATGCACTTGGTATTCAGGGGCAGCAGATTAGAAATGATACTGGTACAAAAACTGAATTTATCACGGTATATTCTGCTGTATTGATGCAATATCAGGATAAACAGACGCTTATTCCCTTTGTCCTTTCCACTGATACGCTGGAATATGATTTGACCCGCCGTGTACAGGACTTAGTTACTGGGCGGCAAAAAAAAGTCTTGATTCTTGCAGGAAACGGCCGCAGCATTCAGAATGAGTATGGCTATGTTTCTCCCTGGCTCAATGCAATGGGTTTTGCAACAGAAATAATTGAGCCTTTCCAGCTTGCTGAAAAAACAGAAGAAAGAGGACAGGGCAGTGAACTGCTTGTCTTTGGCTCATCGGCTCTAAGTCGGGAAGAAAGTGCGGCCATTGAACATGCCGTTTTTTCTGGTATGCCTGCCCTCATAGCGACTTCTCCCTACAGTGTTGCGATAGAAGATGATTGGACTGTCAGCAAAAAGCGGGATACGTTGATTCCCGTGCTGGGCAGCTGGGGCTTTACTTTTGGAAAGGCTTTGGTAAACGATATTGCAAATCTTCCCCTGATGCTTCAAAGTGCTGACGCTGATGCCTTGCAGTACACGGTAAATTATCCCCTCTGGCTTTCAATCTTGCCCCAGGAATCCACCCGCCGGGGGCTCTCGCTTTTTTGGGCAAGTCCTCTGGTGCTCTATGAAAATACCAAGCCCCTTCTCGTAACAACAAGCAGTGCATGGATTCAGCATGAGGCAGATTCTCTTCCTCATGACACGGCGCAGTCGCTTTTTCAGACCAATGCCTTTACGGTAGCAAAATCGGCCAAGGATGCTCACGCAGAAACGGCTCAGTTTATTGTAGGTGCATATAATGACGGGGCTATGAGGGGCTACTATGAGACTGGCTTTACAGAAACAAAAGTCGCCCTTATTGCAGACCAGTATCTTGCTCACTCTGGAATGACGGCCTTTACGGCAACCGAAAGGGGAAATGATTTTCGTAATTACGATTTCCTTGCCCTCATGCTTCTGCGTCTGCGGGGAGATGATGCCCTTGCTGCCTTGCTGGAAAAAGCAGTCCCAAACAACAGGCTCTACAAAATCACCGATATGCAAACATTCAAAGCAACGCGGAACAAAACCCTATTTTTCCTGTTTATTATGCTGCCATTGTTGATTGGAGCAACGGCTTTTGCCCTACATGTTGAGCGCAAAGGCTTTAATCGGGAGGACATATGACACTCTTGAATAAAAGACTTTGCCTGCTTGCGGCTCTTACATGCTTACTTTGCTGCATTTCTTTCTTACCTTCTGTCAGCCAAAAATCCGCACCAAAGTCCTTTCAGTCTGCCTTGCTAAATCCATCCCATAAAAATGAAGTAAGTGAAATTATCATTGAGTCTGGCGGTCAAATGCTTACCCTTGCGCATCAGGCTTTTGGCTGGACGGTCAGTGACGGGGAGTGTCTTCTTCCTGCTGAAAACAGGCTCGTAGACGGGCTGCTGAATAGTGCTATAAAAATACGCAAGATGTATACTATTTTAGACAGTAGCCGTGCTAATCAGCCTTCTTTTTTTACGGTTCATTTTAGAGATGATGTTAACTTGTATACAATAGTAGACTTTTACGCAGTGCATTCCCTTACCAATCGCATTTCTTTTGCGGTGGAAGGCAAAAATAAGCGGTATGAAACGAATGATGATTTCAGTCAGTACCTGCAAACAACCGTTAGTTATTGGGCTCGGTCTGCACTGATTCAGTTGATTTCGGAGCCGATTGCCTTTGTTTTTCAAGAAAAGGGGCAGAAAATACGCCGAATTGATGAAAATTCTGCTGATTTTTCAAAAAAATTGCATGACCTTACGGTTTTGCGTCATGGTCTTGTCTTGTCGCCTGAAAATTCTGCACAGGCTGACTTTGCAGGATTTTCCGCCCGATTGACTGTTTCCGATGGCCAGGGGAATACCGAAGTCATTTCATGTTTTCCCCGTGAGGATGGAGCCTTTCGCTGTGAATACCAGTGGTTTTTTGCTGCTGGCGGGCAGGGTGCGGACATGGTGGGCTCTCTGCGCTTTGCCTTTGAAATCAGTGGCTGGACTTATAACCGCCTCAGGGAGATTTTTACCCAAGATTGATGGCAGTCATAACGGCATTGTATGCGATATGGGCCGAAAGGTTTGTCCACAGGGCACCCGTTTTTTTGTAGCAGATTCGCAAAAGAATTCCTCCTGCCAGTGCATTCGCCACGGACAGCCAGCCTGCGTATCGGTGGGCGAGCGCGAAGAGTATGAGGACAAAAATTTCGCAGAGCCATGCCTTTTTTTTCTGACGGGATTCATCATTGCTTTCGTGATTTTTTTGCCTTGCAAAGATTTTTTTTGCCCTGTCAGGCAGGTAGACGCGGTAGAGGACTTCTTCATAAAAAGCGGCAGAAATCGTTCCAAAAACGGCGTTTACCCAGCCAAATGCGTTTTTTGGCGGCAGAAGGACGGTGCTGCTGTCTGCACCAAGTATAAATCGCGCGGTTAGCTCAAGAAGCCCCGCACAGACAAGCAGTCCCCCAAAGGTGACGAGTGCCTGTCCCTGCTGCAGAAAAAACGTCACTCGGCCTGTATCTTTGTTTTCTTCATTTCTGTCAGCGGACTGCATTTTCATCTGCCACCATAGTCCTCCCGCCAGAGCCGCCAGCGCAAAACTTACCCATGAAAAATGCACTTCCCTTTGTGCGGGATTTTCCCCTGGAAAGATAATGGGCGGCAGTGCAAAAAAAAGCAGAATAATGAAAAATTCAGTGGAAAAAAATCGTTTTTGCATATAAAATATACTAGTGTTTCTGTGCCTTTTTTTCCACAGGCTGGTAGCATACAGAGAGATAAAAAATGATTTTGGTTTTAGTTATAACGGCTCTTGTCCTCCTCATAGCCATTCGCCTGCTGTTTGTATTTGCCGATAAAATCCGCTTTTTTTCAACGGGAGCAGACGCGGGCTTCACTTTTTCTGAAATATCCATGTTCTGGAAACTTGCGAAGCGGGCTGCTGTTGAAGAACCGCTCGATTTGTATGTTTCATTTCCCGCGTTGAACAAGGCCATTTCTCACTTCATCACGGAGTCAAAGGCATCTGGCAAAGAATATTCGCCGGAAGTACAGGATTTTTTAAGCAAACTCTACAAATACCGTACGAAAATCAGCATAGAGCATGAGAATAAAAAGGGGCTGGATTCAACCCGTTATCTCTACAAGGGACAGAAACTCCGCATTATCCTGCCTAAGCATGGCGTCTTTTCCTCCGAAATTTTGGATAGCGGTCGCTATATTGTCTGTCGGCTTCCCACGCAGAAAAAACTGATTAACCTAAAGGCTGATGCATGGCTGCATAAGAGAATCAGCGTCTACTTGTGGCGGAAGGGCGATGCAGGCTATGTGTTTGACACGCTTGTGGCGGAGACAGGCGTTCATCTTGGAACTCCTGCAATCTACATCAATCATACCAACAAGCTTTTGCGTACACAAAAAAGGCGGTCGGTGAGGGCTCCCTGCAATATGGTTGCCTACCTGTATTTTATGACGGACGACGTTATGGACTTTGCCGCGGAATCACAGCCGGGCTACAAGTGTCTTCTGGAAGATATTTCTGAGGACGGAGCGCTGATTCGCGTGGGCGGCTTGGGAAGGAACAATGTCAAGATAAAGATTCAGTTTACCTTGCAGGACAAAGTCATTATCATGTATGGTATCGTCAGGGCAGTGGAATACAATAAGACCCACAACCAGTCTCGTCTGCATTTTGAATGCGTAAACATTACCGATGACATGCGAAATGCGGTTCTGGCCTTTGTCTACGACATTCTGCCCCAGGAAGAGAAGGAAGTTCTTGTGGCTCTTGCCGAGACGGAAGCAGATGCCGCCCAGGATGAGACTGCTCCCCAGGAAGAAAAGGTGACCCTGGCTGATGCGGATAAAAATCCTACGGCACCCCAGATTACGGTGACCATGCCGAAACTGGAAAGAGATGTAGACATTGATAGTCTTGCGGAGCTGGAAGTTGTGGAAGACGATGAAGCTGATGGAGAAGCGATATGAAAGGGTTTGTAACAGTATCTTGTATCGGATTAATGATGACCTCTCTTTTTGCGCAGGTGGTGACAGATGCCCAGCGCAAATTTATCAAGGGAAATATCGCCGATAAAACTGCCGCCATTCGTGAGTCCAGCGGAGACGAATCCCTGGCTCAAGCCGGCCTTGATTTTGCAATCGGAAACAGGCAGTTTCTTGGTGCTGACCGCGATTTATCCGCCCTTGCCGTTGCTTCAATTCTTTCTCTGCCTGCAAGCGAAGTCTCTCAGAAAAATGCCGATGCACTGGCTGAAAAACTGGTCAAGGCCTTCAATCAGTTTGATGATGAAACCGTAAAGATTGCCGTGCTGGACAAACTGGTGACGACAAAATATATCTCCCAAAAGGCAGTCAATTTGGTAAACGGCTATCTTTTTGCCGCTCGCCAGCAGAATGACACCACAAAGGCCGCTATCACCGCAGCGGGCAAAATTGGTGACAGCAAGACTTTTGAAATTGTCTACGAGGCATGGAAAAGCAACCGCTGGAGTGATTTTAGGGCGGAGACGGAGGATGCCCTTATCGCCCTTTCTGCTGCCTCCCTTGCAGACTCGGTAAAGGCGATTTCCATGGCAAATTTGTCAGAAACCTATGCTTTCTTTACGCTTTTAACAAAAACTGAAAAAAAATCGCAGAATTTTAAGGCAGAAATAGCCGAAAATGCACTTTCAAAGGCTATATATAATACGGAGGATCTTTCAGGACGCATGGAAGAGACTGTCAACCTGCAGATTGACGCAATGAAGGTGATTTCCGACAACCATTGGGTTCGGGCATCTCCACTGGTCATCAGGTATTTTTCGCTCGCACGGCAAGAGTACGAGTCGAATGTGCTTGCTCAGGACAAGTTTGTATCAGTGATACAGAGCATGGCGCAGCTTACCTCTACAGGAACGGCACAGGCACTTTCTGCTTATCTGGCGGATCTTAACAGGAATGCTGAACAGAGCATGTATCCTGCCAAGCCGGTTGTGCTTGCCGTAATCAATGGTCTGGGAGTGCTGGGCGATAAGGCTGCCTTTGATAATTTGCTGTACGTCACCTATCTGACATATCCGCAGGATGTCATTGCTGCGGCGAGGGATGCCCTTGCCAAACTGAAATGGTAAAACTGCCAAAATGGCTTAAAAAGCTTCTGGTTCAAGTGAATCCTTTTGTTGCTGCCGCCGCCTTTTGTGCGCTGGCAGTGTATTCTGGAAAAGTCACGGTGCAGAACCGCGACCCCTTCCAAAGTCTCTTTGCCGAGCGTGACATTTGCCTGCTTACGGGCAGCGTCTCGTCAAATCCTGCTAAGACACAGGCTCTTGGAGGCTCATACCGCATGGATTTTGCCGTAGAAAGCGTGGCAACCGTCAACGATGCCCGTGCGTCAGCCAGGGGGCAGGTATCCGTCCTCATTCCAGCCGACATAGTGGAATCCCTCTATCCGGGAAAAGTCTATACGTCCTCCCGTGTGCAGGGTGGCATTCTGATTGATGCGGGGAGCCGCTTGTCTCTCTCCGTAACTCCTGGCAGCAAGCCCCATGAATTTGTTGCCAGCAGCGTAAGGGCTTTGGGCTGGGGAAGCGGAATTTCCTGCCGGCTCAGGCATTTTCGCGCCCTCTGCCGCCTGCAGTTCCGGCGGATTCTGTTCACCTGGGGAAATGCGGGCGGTCTTTTACTGGCACTGGTAAGCGGCTCGCGGGAATACACGGAGGGCATTGTTTCCGACTCCTTTAGAAATGCGGGGCTTTCCCATATTCTTGCGCTTTCTGGTATGCACCTTTCGCTTTTTTCTGGTCTTGCGCTCTTTTTGGGAAAGAAAGCCGCCTCTCGCACGGTCGCTGACGGCTTGCAGTTGGGTGCAATTATGTTTTTCGTGTGGTTTGCAGGACTTTCGCCATCCCTCTTTCGGGCTATGCTCTGCACGCTCATCCTTTTTGCATCTTCTCTCTTGCGCATGAATCGTCCTTCGGGCGTAACGGTGCTTTCCGTGAGTTTTCTCCTGCATCTGGTGATTTTTCCCGGCCATGCGCATACGGCGGCTTTTATGCTGTCCTACGGGGCTCTGGCGGGCATTTTACTGGTAAGTGCAAACGTAAAAAGACTCTTTTCCCGCCGTTTTTTGCCTCGCCTTACTTCCGCGCTTTCTGATTCTGCCGCCGCCCAGCTTTTTACCGCTCCAGTAACCCTTCGCCTTTTTGGAAAACTCATGCCGGTGGGAATCCTTGCCTCGGTGATTGTTTCTCCCCTTGTGGTGTATTTTCTCTATGCCGGACTGGCAGGCCTTGTTTTGTGTCTTGCTCTCCCTTTTCTTTCACCCGCAATTGGTGCTATACTGAATCTATTCTATGAGCTGATAAAAAACACCGCTGTTTTTTTCGCCCGTGCAAAAGGAGTGACGTTTGACCCATCCTGACTACAATTCGCCCGTTGCCTTAAAAGCCTTTCTCGACCAGATGGGACTTGCCATGCAGAAGAAATTCGGACAGAATTTTCTGGTAAATGAACAGGCTCGTAAGGCGATTGTGGACGGACTTGACGTACATGAAGGTACAAGCGTCTGGGAAGTGGGACCGGGGCTGGGAGCCATGACTGACGAACTTTTGCGCCGCGGGGTAAGGCTGACTGCCTTTGAAATTGACTACGGTTTTGCCCGTATGATTTCTCAGTTTTTTGCTGACTACGGAGAAAAAGGTGCCTTTACGCTGGTGGAGGGCGACGTGCTGAAAACCTGGCGGAAGCAGGCGGAGCAGGGGGTGCCCGACCGTTTTTTTGGCAACCTGCCCTACAATATTGCCGCCACCATCATCGGAGACACCATCAATGCGGGCATTCGTTTTGAAAAATGTGCCTTTACCATTCAGAAAGAAGTGGGACAGCGTATGGTGGCAAAACCCGGAAGTGATGACTACTCATCCTTTTCAGTGCTCTGTCAGTGGGCATATGATGTAAAGACGCTCCTTGACTTGGCGGGAGGTAATTTCTGGCCAAAGCCCAATGTGGTAAGCCGTGCTGTTTTGCTGACAAAAAAAGAGGATTTTCCCCGCTGCAAGAACCCCCAGGGCTTTATGAAGCTGATTCGAGCCCTCTTTGCCTCCCGCAGAAAAACGGTGCGCAATAACCTGCTTCCCTTTGTGCAGGGCGGGGAGCAGGCGGATGCAGCCCTGGAGACGGCCGCTATTGCTCCCACTGAGCGGGCGGAAAATCTTTCCGTGGAAAGGCTTCTTGCATTGAGTGATGCTGTTGAATCTGTTATACTGTCAGGTAAGAAAAAGTAGGAAAAAATGTCGATTGCTGAAAATCTTGCACAGGTCAATGCCTCAATTCGTAGCGCGGAAGCTGCCGCCGGACGCTCCTCTGAAAGTGTCCGCCTGCTTGCCGTGAGCAAATTTCATCCGCTGGAATCTGTAATAGAAGCCATTGAGGCTGGACAGCGATTTTTTGGCGAAAACCGAGTGCAGGAAGCCTTTTCAAAATTTTCGGAACTGCTTTCCCGTGGCTATGACTTTGATTTGCATATAATCGGCACGCTCCAGCGGAACAAGGTGCGTGATGCGGTAAAAATTGCTTCCTGCATTGAATCGGTAGACCGCATTGTGGTTCTGGAAGAAATTGAAAGGCAGTGTGCGAAAATCAGCAAGAACATAGACGTGCTTCTGGAAGTCCACACGGGTGAGGAGACTAAGGCAGGCTTTACCGATAGTGCTGAACTTGAAAGAGCCATTTCCCTCTGTGCGCAGAAAACCTATCCCCATATCACCCTCACAGGCTTGATGACCATGGCACCTAATACGGACAATGAGGAAGAAATTCGGAGGTCTTTCCGTATCATCCGCGGCCTGAGGGATACTTTTTCAGAGAAGTATGCGATTTCGCTTCCTGAGCTCTCTATGGGCATGAGCGGCGATTATCCGCTTGCCATTGCAGAGGGGGCTACCATCGTCCGCATAGGAAGTGCAATTTTTGGAGCACGTCAATGAAAAAATTGATTTCTCTGCTCCTCATGCTGTCATTTCTTCTCACTCCGCTCATTGCAGAAGACACCACCTACAAGGATGTCAATTTTCCCCAGTGGATAAAGGATTTGCGCCGCACGGAAATCATCACCTTTGGTTCCCTTCCTTTTGTCACCTTGTGGACAACGGTAGGCTATTCCCTGATTGCAAAAGGTGAATTTCACAGCCCCCTTGATAAAAGTTCCTCTGGATTTGACTCAGGTGATCAGGCGGCAATCATTGGCATTGCAGCGGCAACCAGTCTTGGGCTGGGCTTGATTGATTTAGGCATCACGCTTATCAGGCGGCATGCAAAGGAAAAGAAGAATCGCAGGCAGCGTCCTGATGAGGTAGAGATTATTCCCCTGAGCCAGCAGATGCGGAAAGGTCAGGAACAGTGGCGAAAAAATGGCGAGCTTCCGCCTCCAGAAGTACAGTTACCCCAAGAATATCTCCAAGGTGGACTGGAAAGTGCCGTTTTTTAGCGCAAAGATTCCTGCTGATTTTACAGGAAAAGTCCGTCTGGATAAATACATTGCGTCGCTTCCCAAGGGCATGAACCGCTCAAAACTTAAAAGTGGTGTCTCAGAAATCATGCTCAACGGAATTCGTACCAAACTGTCAGCAAAAGTTGGGGCAGGCGATCAGATAGACATCGAATGGGAAGACAATATCCCTACGGACATCATTCCAGAAGACATTCCCCTGGACATTATCTATGAAGACGACAATGTAACGGTCGTCAACAAAAAACAGGGCATGGTAACCCATCCTGCCGCCGGGAACTGGACGGGAACGCTGGTAAATGCACTGCTCTTTCATTGGGGACGTTCATCCCTTCCTCAGCAAACCGGTCTTCCTCCTGCACAGCTTTTGGAGCAGCGGAGGCCCGGCATCGTGCACCGCCTGGACAAAGATACTTCCGGCCTTATCATCACTGCAAAAAACCGCCATGCAGAGGAGTGGCTGCAGGCACAGTTTAAGGGCAGGCGGTTAGGAAAAATCTATATCGCCATCGTTACAGGCCGTCCCCCTCAGGCAAAAGGGGAAATCAAAACTCAGATTATCCGCGACCCCAAGGACAGGAAACGCTTTAAGGCGGTTACCAATACCCAAAGCGGAAAGTTTGCCCATACCCTCTACAAAGTGATTGCCACCTATGGTCCCTATGCATTGCTGGCCCTCAAACTCAAGACGGGGCGCACCCATCAGATTCGCGTACACTTAAAATACCTGGGCTGTCCAATTTTAGGAGACCCTCTCTACGGCAGACACACAAAGGGAACTGTTTTTGAGGGGGCTACGCTCATGCTCCATGCCTTTATGCTGAAAATTCGTCTTCCTGGAGAAAAAAAATATACAACTTTTAAGGCTGCTACCCCCCTCAGATTCAAGAAAGTACTTCGTACTTTGCACAAAAACTATCCCAAAGGCATTCCAGAGGGTGGGCGATGAAAAGACTTTTTGTTTCCGTTCTCCATGAACCCAGCGAAAAGGAACCCTTTCTTGTTCTGGATAAGCCCTCTGGCTTAGCATCAGCCCCTCTAAGGCCTGGAGATGATTCTGCCCTGACTCAGGCTCTGTCGCTTTTTCCTGAAATAGCAGGGGTAGAGGGGAGGAAAGCAGTGGAAAAAGGCTTGGTTCACCGTATTGATACTGCTACCAGAGGGTGTGTTTTAATCGCCTCCACGCAAGCGTCCTATGATTATTTTATGAAACTACAGGCAGAGGGGGGATTTATCAAGCACTACACCGCTCATGTTACCCCTCTAACTGTCAGTCAGATGGCGAAAATGTGCTCAGAGGGATTTCCGCCACCCCCTCTGGATTACCATGCAATTTCTTTAGACACACCTGTTTTTGTGGAAAGCCAGTTTAGAGGGTATGGACCAAAGCATCGTGCCGTGCGGCCTGTTACCCCACAGGCAGGAAAAGCAGCCCTAAAGAAAAGCGATGCCACCCTCTACCGCACGGAAATTATGCTGCAAGACCAATCTACCGCCCTCTGCCGTATCAGTGCAGGCTATCGCCATCAGGTGCGCTGTCATTTGGCTTGGCTGGGGCTTCCCGTGCAGCATGATTCTCTTTATAATCCGCTTTCTAAGGACAAGGCAGAGGGGGTGCTCTCCTTTACGGCAAGCGCCTTGGACTTTCTTAATCCAAGTGACGGTCGTCGCATTTACATCAGTCTGTAAAATAAAAAACCGACCTGTAAAAGGTCGGTTTATGCTGCCCGGAACAAGACTTGAACTTGCACACCCGTGAAGGCTCTAGTACCTGAAACTAGCGTGTCTACCAATTCCACCATCCGGGCAAGTGAAAACATATTATCAAATTTGGGGATTTGTGTCAAGCAGTCAACGGCCAAAATAATGCATAATGAAGAATAAAAGTCCGATAAGAACAAGACTTGTTAAAACATACATCCAAAAGGGGAGTGCTTCATCAGCATTGTTCTTTGCACCAAAGGCACTTGCTTTTGAGCGTATTGCAGATTTCATTTTTCTTCTTGCCTTTCGGGAGACCTTTCCTTCTTTTTCATCCTCCTGCTCGGAAGCGGCTGAGGCACTTCCTTCTACCGTGTAGCCGCATTTTGGGCATCCATTGGTGAATTTGTCGGGACTGCCCGTTGCCCCACAGTTTGGACATCGTACAGAGGAGAAAAAACGTCCGCATTTCTTGCAAACGCGTGCATTGCGTGGAACTTCCGCTCCGCAACTTTCGCAGAAAAATTTTGCGTTTGGATTACTCATCTTTGTTTATTGAGATAAGGTAGTGTTCGCCGCTTGTGATAACAGTTGCGCTTGCCGCTACAATCTCATCTTCCGTTTTAATGCTGACAAGTGGAATGCGTGTTCCCTCGGTAAATTCCTTGGTGAATTCAGGAATATCAGGAGTGAATTCCAATGTACGCCTATTGTAGTTGCGGGCATTACCAGACACAATTGCTCCTGTCTGCGGATTTGTCATAACCACGGTACAGACAACAGAACGCTGCACATTCAATTTGTCCACCATCTGCTGGAGGGCACTTATGTCTGCGGACATATCTGCACTGGGCTCACTCGGCTGGGCTGTATTCTGTGTCAAAATGTCCTGCACATTTGCATCGCGCTCTGAGGCAGACATACCGGTTGGTTCTTCATAGTCTTCATCGAATGCGCCTTCAGGAGCGTCCGGTTCATCTGCGTTTTCGTCTGCCAGCCATGCAAGCTGCTTGTCCATCAACTGATTCTGGCTCAAGATATCCTGCATGGAACTTGCAATTTCATTTGCTTCCTGTCCTGTAGGATCGGTAATCAGGTCAAGTTCATCGGTATCGGGATGTTCTTCCGGCTCGTCGGCATTTTCGTCTGCCAGCCAGTCCAACTTTGTGTCCATGCGCTGGTTCTGCTTTAAAATTGCGTCTACGGTGGGCAGGGGCTCGTTGTCATCTGAATTTTCGCTTTCATTTGATTCCATCAGCGATTCACCGTCTACAATACCGTCTTGGGTAAGCACTTGATTTCGCTGCTGGACATCGTCTACTTCGCGCTGGGTAACGGTGACTGGGTGATTGGGATCCTGCTCAACATATTGTGCGCTTTCCGCCACGCGCTGTACTTTCTGCTTGACGGAATTCTGCATTTCCTTTTGCTTTTCCCGCTCGCCTTCAATGGCTTTTTGGGCATTCAGCAGTTCTTCCAGAGAAATCTGCATGGGTTTTTCTTCTGGCTCTGGTACTGTTTCTTCGGCTACAGGTTCCTCAACTGCGCTTTCTTCCTCACTAGATGATTCTCCTGCATCCAGCATTGCCAGAGATTCTGAAAGCGGAATAAAGTTTGCGCCGGGTTCCTCGTCCATGAATGCCACGGAATCTGCCAAAGATTCTTCAGATTCAGAAACCATATTGCTTTCTTCGGTCTTTTCCGCTTCTACACCATCTTCCTGTCCAAGCATTGCCAGAGATTCTGAAAGCGGAATAAAGTTTGCGCCAGGTTCTTCGTCCATGAATGCCACGGAATCGGCCAGGGATTTTTCTGAGTCTTTCGCCGCATCTTCTGGCTGTTCTGCCAGTGTTTTTTCTGCTTCTGGCTCTGCTTCCGCAGGCTTTGCGCTTTCAAGGGCACGCAACTCATCAAGAGAAATGGAAACGGGATTGAAATTCGGCTCTGGTTCAGGCTCATCGTCTATTGCCGATCCGCCTTCGGCTTCAATTTCTGCCCACAAATCCATGGGTGACTTTCCAATCTCTCCGGCATCTTCCCGCCGTCCTTTTATATCGCCAAAGTCATAGGTTTTTTCGCTGCCTGTTTTTGCTTCTTCTTCTGTCTTAATGTCTGGAATCTCGGCAAAACGGTTAAAGGATTGATTCTGCTTGAGAATATCATCAATGGAAATGGCAGGAGCCTTTTCTTTTTCCTGTGCTTCAAATGCTTCTGAAACCGACTCTTCATTTACCGGTGCGATTTCAGCCACTTCTTCAAGGCGGTCATCTGATTCTTCCAGTTCCTCATCGGTTACGGAAGCGGCCTCAATGGGGGAAGCGGCGCGGACAACTTCATTTTCAATCTCCAGTCCGATTTTTTCAAGGCTTACGCCAGGATGAGATACTTCTTCATTGACAAATTCCTTGAGCATCTTTTCATCGTGGGCATGGGCTTCGGCAAAATCATCGGGAATCTCTATGGGTTTTAGTTCCGCAGGGGCTTCGGTAAGGTCACCTGAGAAAATATCATTTTCCTGAGAAAGAATCGTGCGCAGTTCGTCCAGACCGTCCACATCAACTGACTTAAAGTAACCGCGGACGTGCAGGGCTGCTGCCTTGTCTTGGTCTTCCTTGCTGAATTCTCCGCCTGTGTACAGAATGACCTGCGGGGTATAGGTTCCCATGGGTACGGTAGCATATTGGGCAAGGGTCTTCCAGTGGCGGGGATATTCCTTTGTGCTGATGACAATCAGGTGGGGAGAAATTTCCTCGATGTTGTCCAATGCTTTTAAAAGGGCGTGATAAGTGATGATGTCATATCCCGCTGTTTTGAGGACTGTACTTACATTGTCGATGACAAGGCTATTATCTGCTACCAATAATGCTTTCATAAAATCTCCATGTTGCTCACTCAGTACCTAAGTTCGTTACGTTGTAATCGTAAATCTGCCAGATACCGTCACGCTGGCGGACTTTGTATACATAACGCTTGCGTTCACGATAGGTGGGGTATTTGAACCATTCCAGAACAGTTACCGTTCCGTCAATCTGCGAATATGATGTATTTTCGATGTAGAAACGCTCGGGAACTGCCACAACATCATGGTCAATCTTATTCTGCATCAAATCCGACTTGTAGCTTTCCAAGAGGCGTGCACGTTCATCAGCACTTGCCGCCCGGTAACGGCGTTCCGTATCTGCATTGCGAAGCATCATCTGCTCAAGATCCATGTAGAGGAAATATTGATCCCACAAAGATTTCTGGCGGGCGATAATGGTTTCTTCCACAACCTTGTCAGGAGACTTTTCCTCAGGCTTTAAGAGGGAGGCGCTTTTGCTTTCCACAGGCAGTACCGTTGATGAGGCGGCGAGGGGGGCAGGGCGAATGTCAAGGCTCAGGCGGTTTGAGGTGATTGCCGTCTGCCGTGATTTGTACAGTTCAGGATAGAAACTCAGTTCCAGATAGTACATTGAAGGCTCGTCAAAATTGATGTAGTTCTTTGCGTTTTCGATGAATGAGTATTCTTCTCCTGCTTCCAGTGCGATTTCCCGGAAGTAGACCGTCTGATTTGTGGAGCGTTTGACAACCAGTTTTTCAGTCTTTGGCAAGGTGCTGTTTTTTATTGTGTAGGCCGTAAAGTCAAGGCTGAACATACGGTCATCAGCCAGTTTAAAGCGCAAAGTTTCTGTGCCCCGGTTGACCACGGAAATGTGTACGAAAATGGGATTGTCGTCAGTGCTTCCGGGATAGTACATCGTGCGGTCGTAAAATTTGATTACCACGGATGCCTTTGAAAAGTCTTGTGCAGTTTGTGCTGCTACACTATGTGCAAAAAGTGCGAAAATCGTTATAATGACAAAAAGAGTACGTTTCAAAACAGTTTCTCCAAGCGGAAGTATCGTTTGATGCAGTCCGCAATACTTTTATATTTTCGGTAACAAAGAAGTACATGAACTCATTATTTTCAGAAACCTTGCAAAAATCACTTTCCCGCTGGACGACCTTTCAGACTAGCGCAAAATCTATTGCGAATACATCCGGTGCCATTCGTGCAGAAATAGAAGGACTGCAGGGGGCTGCAACAAGTTTTTTCATCTCGGCATGTATGGAGGCAGGCAGAGATGCGTGTATTTCTTCCTTACAGTATACCACAACTGGGCGATACTCGCAAGGACAGAATGCAGGAAAATGCTCGGCAAGTGCGCTGGACAGTCTGCTTGTGGTGCCGAATGAAAAAGATGCCGCAGACTTGCTGACCGACTTGCATACTGTCTTTGCCGACAGGGTGGAGACCTATCTTTTGCCCTGGTGGGGCTTGGTGCCCTATCGGAGCGCGGCGGTTGGTTCCGCAGTGTTTGGAAACAGGAGTGGCGTACTTGCAAGGCTTGCCCTGCAGCGTCAGAGTCTATCCCGACAGACTAAGCCCCGCCTTTTTATCGTTACCCAGAGAAGCCTTCAGTCGCCCCTTCCTGCACCCGAATATGTGCGTTCCCTTGTGTTCAGCGTGTACAAGGGGGAAGAAATTGACCCTACTGACCTTGCCGAAAAACTGACGGCTCTTGGCTACATCCGTGTGCCAAAAACGACCGTTCACGGTGAATTTACCCTGCGCGGTGAGGTTTTGGACATCTTTACGCCGGGAGAAAATCTTGCAACGCGCATTGTCTTTGATTTTGACGCAATCGAGCAGATAAAGTCTTTTGACCCTGAGACCCAGACTACCGTTGCTCCCTTGGACAACCTTCTGATTTATCCGATGAAAGAAGTTATCTGGACGGATGACTTTGTTTCAAAACTGGAATCCTATCTTGCAAGACTGGAGGCTGGAAGTGACAAAACGCCGCCGCTGGTACTGACGGAAGCCGCTAAAAAAGCCAAGGAAAAACTGCTGGATGAATTGCGTCTGAACCGTGAAAGTGAAGGGGAGGAACTTTTTTATCCTGCCCTGTGGGAAAAACGCTATTCGGTGCTGGATTATCTTTCTGATGAAACGACAGTCTTTTTTTGCGATTACGACCGGCTGAATAACGCTCAGGAAAGTTTTGACCGCGAATACACGGGTATGTTCAGAAAGGCGCGTCAGGAAAGTCCCGTGCTTCCGCCTTCCGACATGCTCATTCCCTTTGCAGAGGTCTCAGAAAAACATTCAAGATGTATACTTTTTCGTACACTTCATACAGAAACCGTTGCCCATAAAGAAGAGCGGACAGATGTGCCTCATTACGAAATTCCCTGTGATCCGCCCCGCAGTTTCTTTGGCAATATCAATTATCTGAAGGAGCAGATTGCTGCATTGCAGGCGGATGAATGGAAGGTCATCATCTATGCGGATAATGAGAACCAAAGCCTGCGTATCAAGGAGATTCTCCGGGATTTTATAGGAGATGACCTGGAGGGGGCTCAGGCTGCCGCCGCAAAAGGCAAGGTCTTTTACCCGCTTACCGTGCTTCCTCAGGCCATTTCCGCTGGTTTTGGCATTGCTGACTCTAAGACGATTTTCATTCAGGAAAACGAGATTTTTGGCCGCAGAAAGCATGTGCCAAAGAGCCTGCAGAAGGGGGTGAAGTCGGCTGTCATCGACACCTTTGTTGACCTGGCTCCCGGTGATTTTGTCGTTCACGTGAATTACGGCATCGGTATCTTTAAAGGTATTCAGCGTGTAAAGGCGGGCGGAAACGAGCGCGACTACATTAAGCTGGAGTATGCCGATGAGGAATTTGCCTTTGTGCCTATTGAGCAGGTGAATCTTGTTCAGCGTTATATCGGAAACGAAGGCGAGGCTCCCCATATAGACCGCATCGGCTCAAAAGCCTGGGAAAACCGCAAGAACCGGGTAAAGAAGGCTGTAGAGGATTTGGCGCAAAAACTCATAGACTTGTACAGCCGCAGAAAGGCAAGCCGGGGATATCCTTTTCCTAAGGATACGGAATGGCAGACGGCCTTTGAGGCTGCCTTTCCCTATGAGGATACACCCGACCAGTACAGTGTTACCCAGGAAGTAAAGGCGGACATGGAAAAGCCCGTGCCCATGGACAGGCTTGTGTGTGGCGATGTAGGCTACGGCAAGACGGAGATTGCCATGCGCGCGGCCTTTAAGGCGGTTATGGGTGGAAAACAGGTGGCCTTTCTTGCGCCTACGACCATTCTCGCCGAACAGCACTACGAAAGCTGCGTGGAACGCTTTGCGAACTTTCCGGTAAAAATTGCCCAGATGAGCCGCTTTGTGCCTGCCTCCGAGCAGAAAAAAATCATTGCGCGCCTTGCAGAGGGGGATGTGGACATTCTTGTGGGCACGCACCGCATCATTCAGAAAGACGTGGTTTTCCGTGACCTGGGGCTGATGATAATTGATGAGGAGCAGCGTTTTGGCGTAAAGGACAAGGAAAGGCTCAAAAGTCTCAAGACAAACATCGACAGCCTTGCCATGAGTGCCACGCCGATTCCCCGCACCCTGCACATGAGTTTGCTTAAAATCCGCGACATGTCGCTTTTGACGACACCGCCCCAGAACCGCCAGCCCATTGAAACGGTGATTGATGAATACAAGGAGGAGCGGGTAGCCGAGGCAATCCGCCGTGAAGTGGAGCGGGGCGGGCAGGTCTTCTATCTGCATAACCGCGTGGAAAGTCTGGATGAAGTGAGGCGCAGGCTGGAGCGGATTCTGCCTGAAATGCTCATAGATGTTGCCCACGGCCAGATGACCAGTGACGAACTGGACGACATTTTCCGCCGCTTTAAAATGGGTGGCTTTCATGTGCTTGTGGCGACGACGATTATTGAAAACGGTATCGACATTCCCAACGTAAACACGATTATCATTGACCGGGCGGACATGTACGGTGTAAGCCAACTCTATCAGTTGCGCGGGCGGGTGGGGCGCAGTGACCGCAAGGCATACGCCTATCTTTTGTACCCGGAAAACAAGGTTTTGAGCGAAGTGGCAATGAAGCGTTTGCAGGTCATCTCGGATTTTACCGAACTGGGAAGCGGCTTTAAAATCGCCATGAAGGATATGGAAATCCGCGGGGCGGGGAACCTTTTGGGGCGAGACCAGAGTGGAGACGTGTACTCCGTGGGCTTTGACCTGTACCTGCGCCTTTTGAACGAGGCTGTGGAGCGTCTTACTCAGGCAGAAAACTACAAGGAGCAGAGTGAAGTGCTCATGGAACTGGAATATACTGGCTTTATTCCCGATGCCTACGTGCAGAACCCCCAGACCAAGATGGAAATCTACAAGAAAGTTGCCTCCGTACAGACCAAAGACGAGCTTGAAACCATGTTCCTTGAACTTGAAGACCGCTTTGGTCCGATTCCCGATGAGGTGTACAGTCTCCTGAGCCTTGCAGAAGTGCGGGTCATTGCAAAAAAACTCTATATCAGCACGCTCAAGGAACGACAGGGGCTTATCCAGATTGAATTCAGCAAGGTGAGCGATATTTCGGTGGACAAGGTGCTCCGGCTTATAAAGGAAAGCAACGGCCGTGTGCGTCTTGATCCGACAAAAACCAACATGATTCTGCTTTCTACGGGAAAAATCGGGCTGAAAGAAAAGAGTGAGTTTATCAGGGAACAGTTGGAAAAACTGGAATAAAAGGTGGCGGGGCCTGTCCCAAAAGTTTTTGAACTTGCTGGACAGCCCCGAGAGCGGTAAGTTGGCCCCAATTGGGAGTGATGCGAAGCAGGGAGTAGGCGGCTGATATACGCCAGGAAAATATATGAGGATGTATAATAATGTATGCATTGGTAGACAGAATACGCATTATGGGAAGAATAATATACGGGGAAAATGTATGGGGATTGGCATGGGTTTGTTGAAACTTGATGTTTTTTGGAAGCATCATGTATCCGCATACAGAAGATATGGCTTCCGCTGCTTTTTGAATGCATTGAGGTCATCCTGCCAGTTTTGCTTGATTTCCTCAACCGATGCACCGGCTTCAATTCCTTTGCGCAGGGTGTCTGAGCCACTGAGTAAATCAATCCAGTAGCGGCCGTTGGAAAGCCTTCCCCAGAAGTATGCCGAAAAGTCATCGGGATTTTTGTCAGAAAAGGCGGATTTTGCGTCTGCGTAGGCCTGTATGAGGTAGGACAGGTTGCTTTCTTCTTTCCAGATTGTTTTTAGACTTTTGCTTCGTAAATCAGTGCCGTAGCAAGTTTGTCCCAAAAATGGCGGATTTTTTGCGCCGGGAATGCTTTGGGGAATGAAGGAAAAATCATTGTTGCCGATGTCCTTAAAATAGGGGCTTCCGAAGACTTCATAGGGAAAGTCGGTGCCGCGGCCGACAGAAACGATTGTATTCTCAAAATAGCAGGTTGAGGCATACAGGTAGACGGCACGCATGTCCTTGATGTTTGGTGACGGCGCGCGGATTAGGGCATAGCGGGTGGCATGACTGTAGTTTTTGCAGGGAATGACGGTGAGCGGGCAGGCGTTTTTTCCGGCAGTAAGCCAGCCTTCGCCGTTTATCATGCGGGCAAGTTCTCCCCAGGTTAAGCCATGGACGGTTGGAAGGGGGAGCCGCCCTACTCCTGATTTGAATCTCTCTTTTAGCATATCGCCGTCCACATAGAAACCGTTGGGATTTGGTCGGTCAAAAATCACCACGGCTTTTCCATTTGCCGCGCAGGCATCCATCAGATAGTACAGTGTGATGTAATAGGTGTAATAGCGTAAGCCTACATCCTGCATGTCCACCACCAGCGTATCGAATTTTGCCATGTTTTCCGCGCTGGGGGCATGGGTAGAGGCATTTTCGTAGAGGGATAGGATGGGAACGCCGGTTTTTTCGTCTATGCTGCTTGCAATATGTGCGCCCGCATCGTCTGTGCCACGAAATCCGTGTTCCGGACAGAAAATTGCCGTTACATGCACTCCTTGGGAAAGAAGATAATCTAGAATGTGTTCTCCGTAGCGGATGAGCCCTCCCCTTTCATCTCGGCCAAAATGAATGAGGCTTCCTGCATCATCTTTGCCGTAGAGGTCGTTTCCGCCATAGTGTACAGAATCATCGGCCAGTATAATTTTGTCGCCTACAATGCCCGTATGGTTTGAAAAAAGCGCAATCCTTTTTCCCTCTAGGAGCGGCAAATAGGATTCGCTCTGCTCATCGCCTAGAATGACACGCTCCCCTGCCCTGTTTTTGCAGGAAAAGAATGCGATGAGAATAAGGAGTGTCAAGATGGATTTTACAGAGGTCTTCATGGTTTTCTTCCTTCTTTTTTTGTCTGCAGGCTACAGCGACAGGGTGAAGTGTGCGATAACATCCTTGTTTTCCATGACGGGAAGCATAGTGTGAATGCTTGACCGGTTAAAGCGAATTTTCATCAGGGAATGGCGTTTCTTTTTCCGTTTACGTCTCCTGCCTCCAAATCCTGCATCGTAAAAAAGCTTAGGTTTTTCGGAGCCATTTTCCGCTGTTTGAGATTGCATGCTGGGGGCAGACAAGGACGCAGAGCTGACAGCCCACGCATTTTTTTCCGTTCAGAAGAGGCTTTCGATTTTCGTTTAAGGCCAGCGCCTGATGTCCGCCGTCAGCACAGGAAATGACACATCTGCCGCAGCCGATGCATTTTTCATGGTGCAATTTTGGAAAGGCTATTGTGTCGCGTTCAAGCACATCTGTTGTTTCGCTGACAAAGGCCACTGCCCTCCCCCGGGCTTCCTCTATGCTTGCAAAGCCTTTTTCGGCAAGATAGAAATTCAGTCCTGATTTTAAATCTTCGACAATGCGGTACCCGTACTGCATGACGGCTGTCGTCACCTGAAGGCTTCCTGCTCCCAGCAAGATAAATTCCAGTGCGTCCTGCCAGCTTTCAATGCCGCCCATGCCGCTGATGTGCTTATCTGCAAGCACAGGATTTTTTGAAAGTTCAGCGATGAAGCGAAGTGCGATGGGCTTTACCGCGTTTCCACTATAGCCGCCCACCGCCGACATGCCGTGAACTTCTGGCGAGGAAACATACGTGTCGGGGTGTATTCCGATGATGCTTTTTATCGTGTTGATTGCAGAAATGCCGTCTGCCCCGCCACGAATCGCCGCCTCGGCTGCTGGACTCATGCGCGCCACATTTGGCGTGAGTTTTGCCAGAATCGGAGCTTTTGTGCCGCGGCGGGCTGCGGCCGTACATTGCTCCACGAGTTTTGGCTCCTGTCCGATGTCTGAGCCAAGCCCCTCGTCTTCCATGTTGGGGCAGGAAAAATTAAGTTCTATGGCATCCGCTCCGTTTTCTTCACAGAGGCGGGAGAGTGCTTCCCATTCAGCATCATTCCGCCCCATGATGGAGGCAATCAGGCATTTTGAAGGATAGTTTTGCTTTAGCCTTCTGAGAATCTCCATGTTTTCTTCTAGGCTGTGGTCTGAAAGCTGCTCGATGTTCTTAAAGCCGATTATGCTTCCGTTATCGCCCGTAATGGCAGAAAAACGCGGGGAGGCTTCGTGTATGTCGAATGAGCAGATTGTCTTGAAGGACACTCCCGCCCAGCCTGCTTCAAAGGCCCGTGCGCACATATCGTATGTGCTTCCCACCACCGATGAAGAAAGCAAAAAGGGATTTTCCAGCGGAATGCCGCAGAGATTTGCCCTGAGGCGCGTATCTTGCTCCGGATATGGAAGAGACAAAGCGGGCTTTACTTCTTCATGCAGGCGGGTCATCAGTTTTTGAATCGGAACGCTGCCTGCCCTTACGCAATTTTTTTCACAGGGGGCACTGCAGTCCGCACAGGAATTTTTTGCGGGAAGACGGCTTGCCGCTGTTTTTTCGTTTGCAAACCAAATGCTTCGGAGCATGGACTCAGGCTTTATATTCGGGCAAGCCTTATTGCAGGGTGCGTCATGGCACAAGAGACAATGAATCATATCTGAACGATGAAGAATGTTAGTAACCATATAGCACCTTGCAGAAGGACTCGTACGATTTAGAAAGTGAAGTCTGTTTTTTTCACCTCATCACCATAAATCGTCTTCCAGTCATCACGCATTGAAATGACGGTATAGCCGGCTGCCTTCCACTGCTCTCCCAGACCAAGTGCCTTTTCTCTGTTTGCATGGTCATCGGCATCGTCATCTGCAATGAGCATGAAAGCGGCACTCTTGTATTTGGTGTTGCTCAAAGCATAGTTGTGCATTGCTGAATCTCCGCCACTGTTTCCAAAGGAAAGAACGGGAACTTTGCCGATTTCCTGGGCAATCTGCTTTACCTTGTTTGTCTTGAGGTTTTTGATGATAAGCTGGTCGGTACGCAGAATGTCTTCACCCTTTGCCATGGTGTAGTTGACACCCTCTGCATCTCCCTGCTTGCTTGACTTTAGGATTACATCCATGCCAATGACGCGGTTAGGTTCAATGCCGATTGCATCCGTCAAGGCGCGGCAGATAAAGCGGTCAGAGCCAGAAACAACATAGCAGGTAAAGCCGTTTGCTTTCAGATAATCAAACACTTCCAGCATAGGCTTGTAGAAACCTTCGCCGTAAGTCATTCCCGTAAACCCGTTGGCTGCCTTTCTTCCGTATTCTTTTACATAGGCATCGAATTCAGCAAGGGTCATGCCGGCATATGCCTTTGCGGCTGCGTAAGCATGCTTCATGTCGAAGTGGTCGGGAAGTTTCGTTCCATTGCGGACAAAATCGCGGATATTCTGGGCGGTCTCCTTTACATCTGCGGGAGCGATATCCTTGTAAGAAGGATCATCCAAAACGCGGTATTCAAGCATGTTGTATTCAAAATAAGAGGGATACAACTCAGCGACAAAGGTTCCGTCCATGTCGAAAGTTGCGATGCGGTCCTTTACGGGGATAAAGTCAGGTGATTTTTCATCCGTTACCGTCTTTACATAGTTCATGAGGGCTGCTTTTGAGGCGGCATCGTCGTTCCACAGGGAAAGCGGATTTTTAAGAGCGGCAGCACTTTTGCCGCAACAAGAAGCAAGTGTAAGCGCAAGGACGGCAAGCACTAGCAATGATTTACATGTCTTTTTCATAAAATACAACTCCTTATGTCCGATTATAATTTAAGCATTTTCTTTTTTCAAGTATAGAAAGAAGTATAGAAAGAAGAAATCCTGCTCTGTGGTATAAATGTTGTCGAATAAAATTGGCTTATCTATGCAATGCTCATTTCAATGCGATTCATTCCGTCAGAAAATGTATGCGAATAGTCACTTGTAATCCTTGTCAAAAGTTTTTGCGAAACTTCGTCCACACGCTCAAGAGGATTCAGCTCTGCTCCATCGTAACAGAGACGCAGGGTTACCCTTCCCTGCTCCTCAGAATATTCTGCCGTAAAAGTCAAATTAAAAGAGGCGGCAAAAGAAGGAATGAGAACCTGCATGACAAGTTCCTCAAAAGCAAGCTGCATATTGCGGATTGTTTTCTGAGCAATCTGCTGTTTCCTGCCAAAGTCTTCAAGACGGCTGGTAACAGACACAAAATCAAAATCATGATTAGTGATGTCTTCCTCAAAGACTTTGAGATGATTGATGAACTGGCGGGTCTTTTCTTTTTTGGGATTTTCAAAAATCTCGTCTGGTCTTCCCTCCTCGTAAATCACGCCCTCATCCATGTAAAAAATGCGGGTGGAAACGTCCCTGGCAAAGCGCATCTCGTGGGTTACAATCAGCATGGTTAAGCCCTGCCTTGCGAGATTTCTGATGACGGACAGCACTTCACCCACCATTGTGGGGTCAAGGGCACTGGTCGGCTCGTCAAAGAGGACGATTTCGGGATTCATGGCGAGGGTACGGGCAATGGCGACTCGCTGTTTCTGACCGCCGGAAAGTTCATCAGGATAGCTTTCTGCCTTGTCTGCCAGACCTACCGTGCGCAGAAGCTCCATGCCCCGCTCATAGGCTTTTTCTTTTGGAACATGCAGCAAATCAATGGGAGCCGCCGTGATGTTCTGAATAACCGAAAGATGATTGAAGAGATTGAAGGACTGGAAGACCATGCCCATTTTGCGGCGGAGCGCAGGAACGTCTGCCTTTGCTGCTGTGATGGGAAGTCCGTTAATCAGAATTTCGCCCGCCGTTGGTTTTTCAAGCAGATTGATGCAGCGCAAAAAGGTTGACTTTCCCGTACCGCTAGGACCGATGATAGAAATTACTTCCCCTTTATGGATTTGGGTGTTTACATCTTGTAAAGGCGTTACGTTGGGGTATTTTTTCTGCAAATGTCGGATTGTTATCATCGGTTCGCTCATCTCTTTCTCCTAGGAGGCATAGGCCGCAAGATCCAGCTCATTCTCGCTTTTTGCAACGACAACGCTTGTGGCGATGTCACCGTTTACATTGAAAGCGGTCTGAAGGCGGTCTACGATATTCCATACACCCACCACAAAGCCAAGGACAAAAACAGGTGTGCCTACTACCGTAAGCAAGGTTGCCACGATGACCAGCCCGACATTGGGCATTCCAGGCGCTCCTACAGAAAGCAGCAGGGCCATTATGCCGAGTTTCAGGTAGATAGCCGCATCAATTTCAATGCCGTATATGCGAGTAAGCATGAGGGCCGTAAGCACTACGCTCATGCCGATACCGTTCATGTTCACCGTAGCACCCAGAGGAATTGCAAAGGAGGTAATTTTGTCTGATACGCCAAGCCTTTTCCTGCAGAAGTCGATGGTAAGGGGAATGCAGGCACTGGAGCTGGGAATCATAAAGGGAGTAAGCAGATAAACGAGAACCTTACGCATGTAGGCAAGGGGGGAGACATGCCCCATAAGGAGGATTATTGCCATATAAAGCAGGACAAGCACAAGCCCGCCAACAAGTATGGCAAGCAGGTAGATGAGCAGCAGGAAAAGCGTTTTTGACTCACTTGCGTATACAAGGAGAGCCATAGCGGCAAAAGCCACAAGAGGCATAAAGGCAATAATCATCTCCATCATTTTGAGGAACATGGTGTTTGC